>ENA-ORCW01000101-ORCW01000101.1-marine-metagenome-genome-assembly--contig:-NODE-101-length-122184-cov-4.081838_pt1 | contig 122184 bp, 89 predicted proteins | sample MGYA00237784_ERZ508517 | MGnify/ENA primary metagenome ERZ508517 (study PRJEB26187, sample SAMN06268979) | marine metagenome | isolation source: Tt ae E1 feedstock associated aerobic enrichment on...
GAGCCGCAGAGCCCCGCCAATCGACCAGTACTGGTCAATGATCCGTCCGACGCTGATGCGGCCGCCGAGGCGGTCTTCCGTCCAGTCGTCGAAGAACCGGTTGTAGTAGAAGCCGCTCAGTCCGAGGCTGTTGTCCGTATTCATGAAGTACGGATCCTGCCAGCTGAAGACGTACCGGCTGACTTCGCTACCGGGGACGGCTTCGATTCGCAGGCTCTGGCCGCCGCCCCGAAAGGCCTGACCGTTCATCACGTCGGCCCAGCTCGTGGGGGGACGCATGATGTTGAAGTTGTCTTCCTGCAGGACGATCGAGCCGACGACACCCGCATCACTGTTAACGCCCACGCCGAACATCAGGCGTCCGGTGCGGGCTTCGGTCACGTCGATGTTGATGTCGACAAAGCCGGGGGACCCGGGATTCTGCAGGGCACTGCCGAACGGGTCACCCTGGGGGGAGACGCCCTGCAGATAGTCCTGCGGGACCGGCAGGCCGTACTGATCGAGACTCTGGCCGCGCTCGATGACAGACGACTGCCCACGAATGATCGGACGCGGTGCAACCGCGTCGACCACAGACTGAACAGGAACAGGGGTGTCGAGAGCCGAGGGCGTCGGAAGTCTTGGCGTGTACGCCTGCGGCTCGGGCATCGAGTCGGTCGGACGGTGGTGCCGGGCCGGGGCGTCGAGAGGCGTTGGGGTGCGTCGCGGCTGCGGAGCGGCCGGCGCTGTCGTGTTGGGGGGCGCTGTCCTCGTCGGCGGGGCGGTCGTCGTGGCCGGCAGGCTGTGACCGAAGGCATCGGTCGATTCGGTCGGCCTGAGGACGGCGAAGTTCTGGGGGGCCGGAGGAAACAGATCGTCGAAGGTGGAATCGTCCTGGCCGCGGGCGATCAGTGTGCCGGGCAGGTAGTCCTTGCCGCTGGTCGGCGAGACGTCGATGGTCGGCGGGGCGGTTCGTTCCCACAGCTGGCTGCCACGCAGACGCTGCTGGGCGAACTTGATGTCCGACATCTTGGCGAGGCGACCGGGTTTGAGGTAGCGGTTCACCTGGTTGCGGATGACGGTTTCCTGGGTGTGGGGATGATCGCCGAGAATATGCACGTTGACCGTACCGATATATCGCGGGCGATCTTCGTCGATGTGATAGACGAGGTCGAGCTGTCCGGGTTCTTCGAGGAAGAGCGGCACGGGTTCGACCTGGGCGAAGATGCGGCCAAGTTCGTCGTACTGGCCCTTCATCGAGTTCACGTCCTGACGGAGGAACCGCATGTTGAACTCGTCGCCGGTGTTCAGCTCGAGTTCGCTCATCAGGGACCGCTCGTCAATGACTTCGTTGCCGACGACCTGAATGTTGCGGACGCGATAGCGGGTCTTCTCTTCGATCCGGAAGGTCACCGTCACCTTCGACTTGTCCTCGGAGAACTCCTCGTGGTGTTCGACGACGACGTCAAAGTAGCCGAGGTCGTGGTAGTACTTGATGAGCGTGTGCACGTCGGAACGGATCGTCTCGGGATCGTACGTTCCGCCGAGCCACATGATCATGGTCTTGGTGGAGAGCTTCGTCTTGAGGACGGCACTGCGAACGTCGTGGTTACCCTCGAAGCGGATGCGGGAGACCTGAACCTTGGGGCCTTCCGTGATCTGGAAGACGATGTCCCGGTCGTTCTTGTCTCCTCCCTTCGTGAGTTGGACGTCGACGAACCGGTAGCCCTTCTCGCGGTACAGGCTCTTGATCCGTTCCGCCGCCTCGCGGTTGGTGGCGACATCGAAGGCGTGTCCTGCGACGAGGCCGGTGTGGGCCTCGAGTTCCTTGGTCTTCAGTTTCTTGTTGCCGACGAACTCGACCGAGCGGATGATCGGTCGTTCCACGACCTTGAAGACGAGGATGGCACCGTTCTCGCCGGCGCGGAATTCGGGGCGGACGCTGAAGAACCAGCTGGTGTTCAGCAGGGCGCGCACGTCCTCCTTGACCTGGACCTGCGAGACAGGGCGGCCCTTGACGCTCTTGGCGTAGTGCAGGATCGCCCGGGTGGGAATCGTCGTATTCCCTTCGACACGCACGTCTTCGAGCGGCTCGTTGAGCAGCGCCGTGGCGTCGAAGCCGGTCTGTTCGATCGGCGAGGGAGTCGAGAGACCGCTGAAGAGTTCATCGTAGTTGGGACTGGCCGGGCCGGGGCGCATGCTCGCCTGGCCGTATGCCATCTTTCCCCCCTCCGGGTTCAGAGGTGCCAATGCACTGGCGCAGACCGCCAGGAGCAGGAGCACCACGACTCTCATCGTCGGCCGCTGCGCAGCAGAATTCGCGCGGTTTCGACGCGTGTCAACCATGACACCTCTCATGGACATCATTTCCGGTCGTGGGGATGGAATATCTCTGGCCGACGGGAAGTGCGGCGGAAAGGAGTGTGATCCCGTGCGCGGAGGCGCTCGAGTGTGGGAGAATTATCCCAAGACCTTCGGAGAGGCAATATGAATCTGCCGCCAGGTGTCACTCCGGGGGGAATGGGGCGAGTAGGGCGGTGCGAGACCGGCAGAACAGACCGCATCAGGATGCAACATCGGCACGAGACACCGGAAACGGGGCTCAGCGGTCGGTGTCCGCCCCATAGCCGCGGGCGAGAACCTCGACCGGATGGAGCACCGGAAGCGGAGTCCCCTCCTGCCGCAGCAGCGCCTGAATCTGAAGGGTGCAGCCGGCGTTGCCGCTGATCACCGCTTCCGCCCCGGTCGACCGGATGTTGCGGAGCTTGCGCTGGCCAAGGCGGTCCGACATCTCCGGTTCGGTGAGGTTGTAGCTTCCCGCAGCACCACAGCAGATGTCCGATTCCGGGAGGGGAACCAGGTTCAGGCCGGGGACGAGACCAAGCAGGTCGCGTGGCTGCTGACGTATCTTCTGCGCGTGACAGAGATGGCAGGCGTCGTGATACGTTGCCGTCATCGGGACGTCATGTGTCGGAGCGACCGGGCCCAGTTCCATCAGGAACTCGGAAATGTCGCGGACCTTCGACGAGAACTTCGCCAGGGCATCCTGCCGGCTGTGGTCATCCGGGCAGAGCTCATGCGCAATGTGGGGATAGTCCCGCAGCATGGCGCCGCAGCCGGCCACGTTGACGATGATTGCGTCGACGTCATCGACGGGGAACGCCGCGGCGTTGGCCGCAGCACGCTCCATGGCCGGTTCGGACGCGCCACTGTGATAGTGGATCGCTCCGCAGCAGGTCTGCTGCCGGGGAATGACGACCTCGCATCCATTTGCCTGCAGGACGCGGGCGGTGGACCGATTGACGTGATGGAACATCGCATCGGCAACGCACCCGGTAAACAGGGCCACCCGGGCGCGTTGCGTTCCCCGGGCCGGGAGGACCTCCGGAAGTTGTGGACCTCGTCGCTGGAGGGGCGGGAGCAGTCGCTGCATTCGCTGCAGTTTCTGAGGAAGCAGCCGCGTCAGGCCAATCGTTTCGGCGAGTCGATCGAGACCGAGCAGCTGCATCAACCGGGCCGGAGCGAGCGCCCACTTCAGTCGGGAGGGATATGGAAACAGGCCATGCAGGATCCACTTTTCGAACCAGCCGGGCGGACTCGTGGGGGCAGCCCCCCCCTGCGACTTCTCGTGCATCTCGACCCGGAACGGTTCGATCAGTCGACCGTACTGGACCCCGGAGGGACAGGCGGTTTCGCAGCTGCGGCAGTCGAGGCAGAGGTCGAGGTGTCGACTGACGGTGTCGGTCAGCTCGAGGCGTCCGTCGGTGACGGCCCGCATCAGGTAGATGCGGCCGCGGGGGCTGTCGTTCTCGTTGCCGGTCTCCAGGTAGGTCGGGCAGGCGGAGGTGCACAGGCCACAGTGGACGCAGTCAAGGAACCGTTCGTATTCGATGGACTGGCCGAGCCGGTCGGGAGAAGCGGCGACTGAGGCATCGCCTGTGGGCGTCTGTTCGGAGTGGGGGCTGGCGAACTCCGCCATGGGAGAATTCTCTCTGGTCCAGGATGTCACGTCGCGAGTAAGGAGTGAACTGCCGTCATCGAGGAGGGCGAGTGGGCCTCAATCCTCCGGGAACCGGAAGCGGCCCGCATTGAGGACGCCGTCCGGATCCAGGGCCTGCTTGAGTCGCCGCATCAGGTTCCAGGACGGCCGGGCCGACCCGAAGACCGAAAGTGTCTGCTTCCAGGCTTCGTCGCAGGAGAGGACCGTCAGGGTGCCGTCCGCCGCTTCGGTCAGCGTTCGCAAAGGTGCAAGGATCGCAGCGGCCGACTCGGCCGTCGAACAACTGTCCGGCAGATGGCCGATGACGATTCCGTTGCCCGCATGTGCCTGCACGGCGACATTTTCGCTGCTGGCGTGTTCGATGAACTTGAGCGTCCGTGACCGGGGGAGTGATGTCTGGAATGTGAGCGGATCGTCCGAGCTGGCCTGGTACTCCGTCAGTGCCGACCAGAGGCGCTCTGCGTGTTCGCGCGGCACGGGGTGCTGTTCAGATTCCGTCAGGGAGGCGAGTTCGGCGGCGACGGTTTCGAGCTGCCATCGCGTATCACGGTCGCTTCCCTCGAATGCAAGGCAAAGGACGTAGGGAGCAGCAGGCAGGTCGAGGCTTGCGTCGCGAACGATCTGCCAGGCGGCCTTCTGGTTGAGGACTTCGATCGCAACCGGTCGTGTTCGCGAGACGAGCAGCTGTTGCAAGGCGGCTTCGACCATGTCGGCTGCGTCGAATGTCATCCACAGCAGTCCGCGGGCGGGGGCCAGCGGACGAGTCTTGAGCGTCACCTGAGTGACGATGGCGAGCGTGCCGAGCGATCCGATGAGGAGTTTGCACAGGTCGTAGCCGGCGACATTCTTGACGACCCGTCCGCCGGCCGAGAACAGCCGCCCCTGCCCGTCTACCGCGGAGATCCCGATCACGTAGTCGCGAAACGTGCCGTATCCGAAGCGACCGGGACCGCTGGTGTTCGAGACGAGTGCGCCGCCCAGAGTTGCACGGTGTCCCTGCGGGATGTCGATGGGGAGGCGCTGTCCTGCGTCGGCGAGGTGCCGCTGAAGTTCTTCGATGCGGATGCCCGCTTCGACGGTGATCGTCATGTCGCGGGCCGCGAAGTCGACGACCCGGGAGAGCTCGCCGGTGGCGACGAACGTACCGTCACGTTGCGGTGGGTCGCCGTAGTGCAGAGCGGTACGGCCCCCCACAGGGTACAGACCCCGTCGGTCTCCGTGGCTGTTCTGTTCCACGAACCGCGACAGCTCCGCGGCGCTTGTCGGCGTAAACTCGCCGGCAATGTGCCGGGAGAAGGATTCGATCGGGTCTGCAGACATAAGTCGTTGGTGGCGATTCAGCGCGCGTGCGTCCAGGGAGGTTCAGGTGTAACACGATCTCAGGTGTTGCGGCAAGGGAGCGTGCCCGGCATCACGGGGTGCAACTGCTGTTCCGCCGGTCGGGAGACGATGGAGATTGCAGGCCGAAATCCCCTTCACTATGGTGTGTCCCGGAAAGCTTCGGTCCATATCGCTGAGATTCGACAGACGTGCGACCTGCGGTGGGAGCCCTGTCAGTGACGGTTGTGTGAGGAGAATTCGAGCATGGGATTGTTCGACGGCAAGAAGGGACTCGTGGTCGGCATCGCCAACGACCGCTCGATTGCGTGGTCGATCACGCAGTACCTGCACCAGGAGGGGGCGGAGATGGGATTCACCCATCTTCCTGACAAGGACCCCAATCGACCCAAGAACGAGAACAAGGTCCGCAAGCTGGTCGAGCCGCTCGGATCGAAGTTCCTCGTCCCGTGTGACGTGACCCGCGACGAAGACCTCGACGCCGTCTTCAAGACGACCGAGGAGACGTTCGGCAAAATCGACTTCGTCCTGCACAGTGTCGCCTTCGCCCCGCCGCAGGATCTGACCGGACCGGTCCATGACGTCAGCCGCGAAGGCTTCCACGTCGCCATGGATATCAGCGTCTACAGCCTGATGGCGATGGCCGGCCGGGCCCGTCCGATGATGAACCCCGGCGGTGCGATGCTGACGCTCTCCTATCTGGGGGGTGAGCGGGTGATCCCCGGTTACAACCTGATGGGACTGTGCAAGGCGGCTCTCGAGAACGCGGTCGGATACCTGGCCAGCGAGCTGGGTAAGGACGGCGTTCGCGTCAACGCTCTCAGTGCCGGTCCGGTCCGGACAATTTCCGCCTCCGGTGTGGCCGACATGAAGAAGATGACGCAGATGTACGAGATGTTCGCCCCGCTGCGGCGGAACATCGAGGTCGAAGAGGTCGGCAAGACCGGCATGTTCCTGCTGAGCGATCTGGCGAGCGGCATCACCGCCGAGACCGTCCACGTCGACTGCGGCTACAACGCCATGGGGGCACCGCCTCCAGACGCCTACGAAAAGATGGGTGCTGAATAGCCGTCGACGGCGACAGGCCGCTGAGGCCCGCGACGGCATGAACGTCGTTGCGGGCTCTGGCAGCATCGGCAGCCAGTATGCTTGGCGACGTCCACGGCCCCGGTTGTGGTGGTCGGTGTCACCGTGACGTGACGGCACACAGAGCCGTGGCACCTGTCGAAAGCCGTCGCACACGTTGTGAGCCGTGGCACGCTGCTGCCCCAGTCAGGAGAGAGTCCGACCGTGAATTCCGGCCCTGCCCAGGACGACGCGACTGCGACGCGAGTCGGCATTGCCGTGGTGGAGCGGGAGGGCAGGTTTCTGGTGGGAGTCCGCCCGGAAGGGCGTCCCCTGGCAGGAATGGCGGAATTCCCGGGTGGCAAATGTGACCCGGGCGAACCGCCCGCGGCCTGTGCGATCCGGGAGTGCCTGGAGGAGACCGGCCTGCGGGTCGAGATCCGCGAGCCGCTGCAGGAGCAGGTGCACGAGTATTCGCATGACCTTGTGCATCTGCACTTTTTTCTGTGCACTCCGGTGGCGGGTGAACCGGTCGAGGCGAACGGTTCGTTCCGCTGGTGTGTCCTGCAGGAGTTGGGAGAGCTGGAGTTCCCGGAAGCGAATGGACCGGTGGTGCAGCAGCTGCTCGATCGGGGCGCGAATCTGTCTTCCGGACGCCCTCCCGTTTGTTGACATCCGGCCAGTGCCGAAATAAATTTCACCTTCACGTCCCCGTAGCTCAATTGGATAGAGCGTCGGCCTCCGGAGCCGAAGGTTAGAGGTTCGAATCCTCTCGGGGATATTTCTCTCAAGTTCCGCCGGCCGCAGTGCTTTCGCCGGCGACACCGCTTTCCGCCCCTGCAACAGACCGGCCCGCCGACACGACTCAGTTCGTCTGGTGCTGCCCGGCAGATGCAAGGCCTGTGACTCCCTGCCTGATGCCGTCGGGGCTCAGGCAGATCGGTTCACGTGGAGTTCACACAAACCGGTCGAAGTTGTCCGCCGCTTCGGTTAGGGTGGTCCCTCGATGCCGACTGTATGTCCCGGGATGCGCGTTCCGGGCAGCCTTTCGGCCGCACTCCCAGCGGGACCCCGATTCATGAGCCGATCTGTCGTTGCGTCGCTGCCTCTTCGCCAGTGCATGCTGCCTGGTGTGATGGCCATCTGCCTGCTTCTTCCTGCGCCGGGAGCGGCACAGGCACAGAAGAAGAAGTCCGGCGGCTCATCGAAGCAGAAGGTGCTGCAGCTGCTCCGTGAGAACACGGTTCTGCACAAAGACCTGACGTATGCACGGATCGGCAGCCGTTCGCTGAAGCTCAACCTGGCCCTGCCAAAGAACGCGAAGTCCCCCACGCCGCTGGTGATCTGGATCCACGGAGGCGCGTGGGCGCACGGTTCGAAGGATGAGGTGTCGCCGGCGGCCGCGTTGCTCCTGGTCGGCTACGCGGTGGCGCATGTCGAGTATCGGTTGACCGGCGAAGCGCCGTTTCCGGCCCAGATTCACGACTGTAAGGCGGCGGTCCGCTGGCTGCGGGCGAATGCCCGGCGGTACAACATTGATCCCGATCGATTCGCGGCCTGGGGAGGGTCGGCCGGAGGTCATCTCGCGACGCTGCTCGGGACGACGAGCGGCCACCGGGAGCTGGACGGCAACGTCGGCGATGACACCGGCGTTTCGAGTGAGGTCCAGGTCGTGTGCAACTACTTCGGACCGCTCGATTTTCCGGCCATGATGGAGGCCTCACGCGACACGACCGACGACCTGAAACAGGCGATCGAACAGTTCTTCGGCGATGCGACTCCGGAAGAGAGAGAGGCGATCATCCAGCTGGCCAGTCCCCTGGCCCACGTCTCCCGGGGGGATGCTCCCACGATCATTGTTCACGGAGACAAGGACTCGATCGTCCCGATCTCCATCAACCGGAGCTTCCCGGATGCCCTGAAGAAGCAGGGCGTGCGAACCGAGATGGTGGTGATTCGCGGGGCCGGTCACGGCGGCAAGGAATTCTTTGAACGGAAACTGCTGCTTCAGATCGTGGCGTTCTTTGACCGGGCGTTCAAGGGGCGGTAGCCGGTGTGTCCAAGGCTGGGCGGCTCATCCAGTGATGGTCCTGCGCGATGAGTCCAAATGACAGTCGGCGTTTCCCGGAGGGACGCCGCGCTGTTCCGTCCTTCCTGCAGATCCGACTTCACGGATCTTCGGAGAAACAGTCTGGACCGGTCGGTCAAGACTGCGTAGCGTTCCTGCGAGGCGGGCGATCCGACTGGACTGCAGGAGCATTCGTATGACACGCGACACACTGGGCCGTAGAGACTTCCTGGCCGTGACGGCGGCCGGAGCGACAACCATTGCCGGGGCCGGGGTCTCCCGCGCCGGTCAGCAGCCGCAATCCGAATCCCAACCGGTGGACACGATGAAACGCCCGGCGTGCCTGTTCTTTGACGTCAACGAGACGCTGCTCGATCTGCGGGCAATGAAGGCGAGTGTCGCCAGAGCACTCGGCGGACGGGAGGAACTCCTGCCGCTCTGGTTCACGACGATGCTGCAGTATTCGCTGGTGACGACCGTCGGCGACCGGTACGACGATTTCGGCACGATCGGTGTGGCGGCCCTGCAGATGGTGGCGCGGAACCAGGGGATCGACCTCTCGGAAGAGGCGGCCCGGAAGGCGATTGCACCGATTCGCTCGCTGCCGCCGCACAGCGACGTCCGCCCTGCCCTGAAGAGTCTGAAAGCGGCTGGCTTTCGCATGGTGACACTGACAAACTCGTCGCAGGCGGGCGTCGATACCCAGCTCGCCAACGCCCGGCTGACCGATCTGTTTGAGGACCGGCTGAGCGTCGAGTCGGTGCAGATGTTCAAGCCGCATGCGCACGTGTACCGCTGGGCGGCTCACAAGGTCGGAGTCCCGCCCGAGGACTGTATGCTGGTTGCCGCTCATGGCTGGGACGTGGCCGGGGCGATGTGGGCGGGGATGCGTGCGGCTTTCGTGGCCCGGCCGGGGCAGCAGATGTTTCCCCTGGCACCCACGCCGGAGATCGTCGAACCGGAACTGCAGGGCGTTGCCGAACGTCTGATCGCGATGACCTGAACGGTCCCGACCCGGTCGGGTGTCAGCAGATCCGCGGGAGCATCGCGCCGGTCGGTTCATCGACCGGCTGTTCCCGTCCCAGCGTCCGCCGGATCGTGACCGGGCAGATTGTGCGCTCGACGGCCGAGCCGATCACGGCGGCACCGGCCGACTGCGGATGGCGACGCAGGGCTTCGACAGCCTGTTCGGCGACGTCGGGAGCAACGGCTGCGACGAGCGTTCCCTCGCACGCGACGTACAGCGGATCGATCCCCAGCAGTTCGCTGGCTCCCCGGACGTCGGGACTGACCGGCAGCCTGGCTTCATCGAGGCGGAACGAGAGTTCGCTGGCATCGGCCCACTCGTGCAGGACGGCGCTCACGCCGCCGCGGGTCGCGTCGCGGATGGTCCGGACGTTCCCGTCGGCGACTCGAAGTAACGTCTTGACGACGTCGGTCAGCGGTGCGGAGTCGGACCGGGGAGCAGGGTCGAACGCCAGCTCCTCGCGGGCACACAGGACCGCCATGCCGTGCCGACCGATCGGTCCCGAAACGACAATCACATCGCCGGGCTGGATCGCCTGCGGACCGGGGGGCGGCGAACCGATGACGGTCCCGATGCCGGTCGTGTTGAGGTACATGCCGTCGGCAGCACCGCGGGGAACGACCTTCGTGTCGCCGGCGATGACGTCGACAGCGCACTCGGTTGCTGCGCGGGCGACGCTGTCGAGGACGCGCTGAAGGACCGGCAGCGGCAGGCCTTCTTCGAGAATGAGCGACAGCGTGATCCACCTGGGGACGGCCCCCGAGACGGCCAGATCGTTGACGGTCCCGTGCACCGCCAGTGAGCCGATGTCCCCGCCGGGAAAGAAGAGCGGCGAGACCACATAGCTGTCGGACGTGACGGCGATACGGCCGCCGGTTCCTTCGACGTGAGCGGCATCGGGGAGCGTGGCGAGCGGTGCACTGCGGAACCGCGAGCGGATCTCGGTATCGATCAACTGGCGGGTCAGGCGGGCTCCTTCTCCATGGGCGAGCGTGATCCGCGGTTCAACGCCGTCAATCGGAACGGGACATCCGGGCTGCCAGGAGGATTCGGTCATCGCGTCGCCTCCTGTTGCGAAGCACCGGCGGGTTGGGATGCGTCGACCGCGGGCGTGCGATAGCGGAAGTACGCGGCACAGGCCCCTTCCGAGGAGACCATTGGAGCACCGAGGGGAGAGTCGGGCGTACACCGCGAACCGAACTGCGGACAGTCGCTCGGACGCATCCGGCCGGCCAGCACCTCAGCGGCGGGACAGTCCGGCGTTGTGATGACCGGCAGTTCCTCTTCGCAGCCTGTGTCTTCAAAGCGTCTGCGGGCATCAAACCGAGCGTACTCCGGTCGCAGTCGCAGACCTCCCGAGGGGATAACCCCCAGCCCGCGCCAGGGGACGTCGGCGATCCGGTACACCTGTTCCACGGCGACCAGGGCGTGTCGGTTGCCCTCCCGTCGGACGCTGCGGGCATAGCAGTTGGTCACCTCGGCCCGACCGGATTCAAGTTGCCGCACGCATTCGCGAATCCCTTGGAGCAGGTCGACCGGTTCGAACCCGGTGACGACGACGGGAACGCGGAACTCCCGGACGAAGTCCACGTAGGAATCGAATCCGGTGATCGTGCAGACGTGCCCGGCGGCGAGAAAGCCTTCGACGCGGTTGCCGGGCGTCCGCAGGATCGACTCCATGGCCGGCTGCACACGAACATGCGAAACCAGCAGCGCGAAGTTTTCCAGACCGAGCTGCTCCGCCTGCCGGACCGCCAGGGCCGTCGCGGGCGCGGTTGTTTCGAACCCGACTGCGAAAAAGACAACCTGCCGGTCGGGATGCTTTTGCGCGAGAGCGACGGCATCGAGGGGCGAATAGACGATGCGGACCTGACCGCCGGCCGCACGGACGTCGAGCAGGGACTTTCGAGTTCCGGGAACGCGCAGCATGTCGCCGAAGCTGGTCAGCAGTACGTCCTCCCGGAGGGCGAACTGCTGTGCGAGGTCGATGTCTTCGGCGGGAGTGACGCAGACCGGACAGCCCGGGCCGTGGATCAGTTCGACCGTCTCACGCAGTTCTTCTTCGATACCGTGCCGGAGCAGACTGTGTGTCTGCCCCCCGCAGACTTCCATCAGCACCCATCGTCGGGTGGCGGTGCGGCGGATATCGTCCACCAGCCGGCGGGCGGCGCGTGTGTCGCGAAACTCGTCCACGTATTTCACGGCGACCGTTCTCCCGCGGTGGCATCGTCGGAGGCTGCGGCGGTTGGTGGGGGAAGTTCGTCGTCCATGTCGAGTGTCCGCAGTTCGTCGAGCAGTCGTTCGGCCTGTTCGGCGTCGATGCGGCTGATGGCAATGCCGGCGTGCACGATGACGTATTCACCGACTTCCGCGTCGGGAACGCACGCCATATGGCAGACGCGACGGACGCCGGCGAATTCGACCGATGCCCGACCGAAGACCGGATCGCGGTCCAGCCATTCGACCACCTGTCCCGGAACTCCCAGACACATCAGCGGAGCCCCTCCATTTCGGTGTCCGACAACTGTGCTGCAGCGACCGCGAGCTGACCGGCCGCCAGACCGCCGTCGTTGGGCGGAATCTGACCGGGCCAGCCGACCGGTTGCGGATGTCCTGCGAGCTGTTCGGCAATCATTTCGCTGAGGATCCGGTTCTGAAAACAGCCGCCGCAGGGAACGACCGGATACTCCGGGAACCGCGCGACGATCCGGGCGACTGCGGTGGCGATGGCGCGGTGGAACCGCGTCGCCATTGTACCGCGGGGAACGTCAGCAGCACGGTCGCGGACGATCTGCTGTATCAGTGGGCGCCAGTCGAGCTTCAGCGGGACTGCCGAGTCATCAACCGCCAGCTCGTACGTGCCGGCTGCAGCCGGATCGCAGGCCGCTTCGAGCCGCATCGCGGGTTCCCCTTCGAAGCCGGCGTTGTCGAGGTCGAGGATCAGGGCTGCGGCGGCGTCGAACAGCCGGCCCATGCTGGTGGTCTGCGGGCCGAGGCCGCGTGAGGCGACCGCGACGGTCTGCTGCAGGCGGTCACGGGGAACCCGGCGATCGAACAGTTCCATTGCCCGGTCGATCCCGCATGACTCGCTGACGAGGGCGACGGCCGTTCGCCACGGTTGCCGGACCGCCTGTTCACCACCCGGAAGGACGAACGGCCGCAGCGAGGCGACACGTTTGAAGCGGCTGGCGGTGGCGAGCAGGAATTCGCCGCCCCAGATCGTGCCGTCGGTTCCGTAACCCGTGCCGTCGAATGCAACGCCCAGCACGGTCCGGTCGAGCCAGCCATGTTCGAGCATGCCGGCGGCGACGTGGGCGTGATGGTGCTGGACGGCCAGTGTTCTGATGCCCTGCTCTTTCGCCTGGCGGATGGCAGAGCGGGTGGTGACGTAGTCGGGATGCAGGTCGTGAACGATGCACTCCGGCCGGCAGCCGTACAGTTCCAGAAGCTGCCGGACCTGTTCGTCGAATCGCTCCCGGGCCGCCAGGGTGTCGAGATCGCCGATGTGCGGGCCGAGAACACTCTGCTTCCCGTTGCACAGGGCGACGGCGACTTTCTGATGTCCGCCGACGGCCAGGAGCGGTCGGCTGCATTCGAGATTCAGCGGCAGCGGGGCGAGGCCGCGACCGGCGCGGATGGTGACCGGGCGATCGGCGATGATGCGGACCACGCTGTCGTCGATCGGTCGGACGATATCGCGATCGTGGTGCAGAAGCAGGTCTGCGACGGTGCTCAGCGACTGCCGGGCCGCCGCGTTGTCGTAAGCGAGCGGCTCTCCCTCAACGTTGCCGCTGGTCACGACGAGTGGGCGTCCGAACTGCTGCAGAAGCTGGTGGTGCAGCGGCGTGCTGGGACGCATGATCCCGACGGTATCCAGGCCGGGGGAGAGACCGGAAGCGAGTCCGGGAATGCAGCACGCCGGCGCGAGGACAATCGGATTGGTCGGGCTGCTGAATGCGATCAGTTCCGGTTGTGGAACCGCGCCGGTCTGGGCCGGGGTGAGCATGACGGGAAGTGGTTTGGATCTCCGCTGCTTGCGATTCCGCAGCCGGCGGACCGCCTCGGCCGACGTGGCGTCACACAGAAGCTGATAGCCGCCGATCCCCTTCAGAGCGACAATCCCGCCGGCACGCAGCACGTCCACGGCAGCAGGGATCGCTGCGGACGTGTTTCCGTGTATGGCCCCTCGCGTGGCCTCAGCCCACAGCTGCGGACCGCAGTCGGGGCAGGCGTTGGTCTGGGCATGGAATCGACGGTCGTCCGGCGAGGTGTCTTCGCGGCTGCAGCGCTCGCAGAGAGCGAACGTCTGCATGCTGGTGTCGTGCCGTTCGTAGGGCATCCGGTGGATGATCGTGTATCGCGGACCGCAGTTCGTGCAGCTGGTGAAGGCGTAGCCGCTGCGGCGGTCGTGCGGATCGGCGACTTCGGCCAGGCACGCCTCGCAGACAGCGAGGTCGCGGGGGACGGGCGTTGCCGGGCAGTCCGTGCCGGGAGCCAGCCGAAGCTCGAACCGGGATGCCCCCGAGACGGCGGCGGGCGTCCGGTGGACGGCATCGACACGGGCGGCCGCAGGGAGTGACGGGATCAGCCGGTCGGCGAATTCGGCGACGGCGTTTCGAGAGCCTTCGACATGGATCAGCACACCACCGGCGTCGTTGGCGACGCTGCCGGTGAGCGAGAGTGCCGAAGCAAGACGGACAATCGCGGGGCGAACACCGATTCCCTGGACGTGACCTTCCAGACGGAACGTCGCGGCCACGAGTTTCTCGGTCGCTGTCGGATCGCGTCGCGTCACATCCGTTGCCGTCATGTGCGGTCAACCTTCTGTTCGGCCATATGCGAACCGAACAGGCGTTCCCGCTCGTGGTCAAGATACCGGCACCAGTCGGCGATTCCCTCGCCGGTCGAAGCACAGACAGAGAACGCAGCCAGATCGGGCTGGATTTGTCGGGCATCGGCGACGGCTGCGTCGACCGAGAAGGGGACGTGCGGCAGCAGGTCGGTCTTGCTGACGACGATGGCCTGGCTGGTGCGAAACATCTTGGGATACTTGCCCGGCTTGTCGTCTCCTTCGGTGGTGCTGAGGAGAGCGACGCGCAGATGCTCGGCCAGATCGTGCGAGGCGGGGCAGACCAGGTTCCCGATGTTCTCGATAAACAGAAACTCGTAGTCGTCATCCGGCAGCCGCTGCAGTCCCTGCTGGATCAGTGACAGTTCGAGATGACACGCCCCGCCGGTGGTCAACTGCTCGACTGGAACGTACGGACGGAGCCGCTCGGCATCGCGCTCGGTGGCAAGATCGCCGACCAGCACGGCCATCCGTCGTGAGTTCCCCCAGTATCTCGCGGTTGCTTCGAGCAGGCTGGTCTTGCCGGCGCCCGGAGATGAGACCAGGTTGACGACGAACGTACCACGGCGGGTGAATGCGTCCCGCTGTTCGGCGGCCTGCTGTTTGCGGTGTGCCTGAACGTCGCGGTTGACCGGGATGGTTCTGGTCGTTGTGGTCATGCTGGCGACTCCATCGGTTGTGGAGTTTCGAGGGTGACATTGAGCAGGCGGAACTGATCGCCGCGGGTAACATTCACGGCGCGTGAGCCACACTGCGGGCATTCAAAACGGAACGATTCAATGTTGAACGTGGCATCGCATTGTTTGCAACGTGCCGACAGGGGGACTTCGTCGATGACAAGTTCGGCAGCGGGCCAGTCGGAGTCGGCGACGAGCAGGTCGAAGGCTTCGCGGACGAGGACCGGTTCGACGCCGCTGAGCGGGCCGATTTCGACTTCGATCCGCGTGACGGTCGTTCCGCCGTGTGCTTCCCGCAGTCGCTCAACCTGGTTCAGCAGCGACTGCACGAGCGAGACTTCGTGCATCTGTCAGCTCCTGATACAGGGACTCGGCGATGTCCGCCATCCGGCAGGCCAGGTCGTCGGACAGGGGGGCGGCCGGCGCGAACTGCCGGGCGGCGACGGCGTGAACGACCACCCGTTCCGGCAGACGATCGAGTCGACCGGCAAGTTCGAGCACCCGGGCCAGGCCGAAATCGTGGCTGCCGCCGCTGTCGAGATGCTCAAGCCGCGACAGCAGTTGGTCCATCGTACCACGGTCTGAATCGGTGGCGTCTGCTGTAAGCGTCGTGACCGATCCGGGCGCGTCCTCAGCAAGGCAGGCGTCGACGACGTGCAGCGTTCGCACCTCTTCCAGCCAGTCAAGCAGGTCGAGCGGGACGGCAGCTTTGCGGGCAGCGATGCCGGGAACGTCGGCAAGCCGCGATTGCAGCAGTTCCACCACGCGCCAGCCGATCTGGTCGTCGCCGTTCGGACTGCCGATGCCCGCCAGCAGTGTGTGCGGCCGGTCCGTCATTGCGGCCTCCGGTCGATGGTCAGCTTCAGAAAGTGTGTCGAGCAGCTGATGCAGGGATCATAGCTGCGGATGAGTCGTTCGCAGTCATCAGCAATCCGGTCTTCGTCGTTATCGAGGATGCGGGGGAGCCAGTCCCTGAGGTCTTCCTCGATCTGCCGCTGGTTCTGCGAGGTGGGTGGGACGATCGTTGCTGCGGTGACGGTGCCGTCGTCGGCGACGGCGTAGCGGTGGTAGATCAGTCCCCGCGGGGCTTCGGTTGCCGCACACCCCTCCCCTGCCTGGTCAGTATACTCGATGCGTGCCGGCCGGAACGGGCGGTAGTCGCGAAGGATGTCGAGGGCTTCCTCGTACGCGTGGATCACTTCCAGACCGCGGGCAATGATCGCCTGGAACGGATTGCGAACGGAGGCATCGAAGCCGACTTCATCGGCGGTTCTGCGGGCCGATTCGGACAGACGGTCGAAGTTGAGGGCGATGCGGGCGAGCGGGCCGACGTGATAGCAGGTTGCGTCGCCGGTGTTGCCGTCGTCGGTCGTGTGTGTGCGGAACGCCTGCAGGGCCGTGCTGTGCGCGACGTGCTGTTCTTCAATCTCCCGCTCGAAGTCGGCAACGTCGATCTGCAGTCCCGCGGTGGAGGCGATCTGCCCCTCGTTCATCGGGTACTCGTCGGGATGCGACAGCGCGACCATCTCGTAGTCGCGGGTGAAGTCCGGAAAGTCGAGCGTCGCAACCCAGCGGGTGGCGGTGATGGCGGCGTCGAGTCCCCACTCGAAGTCGGGTATCAGCCGCTGCAGCTCCTCACGCCGTGGCGCGCGGTAAAAGCCACCAACAGCCACGTTGATCGGATGAATCGCCCGTCCGCCGAGTGCTTCGAGCAGTTCGTTGCCGTGTTTCTTCAGCCGCAGGCCACGGGAGACTTCGTCGGGAAACCGCGAGGCGAGCTCGATGCCGCTGTGGACGCCGAAGAAGTCCGGAGCGTGCAGCAGATGCATGTGCAGAGCGTGACTTTCGATCCACTCGCCGCAGTAGAGCAGTCGCCGCATCCGGCGGATTTCCGGTGTGATGCGGATGCCCAGGGCCTGCTCGAGCGCGTGGACGGAACTCATCTGGTAGGCGACCGGGCAGATGCCGCAGATCCGGGCGGTGATGTCGGGAACGTCGGTCAGCGGGCGCCCCTGCAGGAACGCTTCAAAGAACCGCGGCGGCTCGTAGATCGACAGTTTGACGTCCCGGATGACGTCGCCGTCGAGCGTCACATGCAGGCCCCCCTCCCCTTCGACGCGGGTGAGGGCTTCAACCTTGATCGTGCGGGATTCACTCATGCTTCGTTCCCCTGCATCGAGTCCGCGGCGACGCGGTTGCCGGCGTCGCGGAATGCCGGGGCTGCCGCGTTGAAGTTGCGGAGCAGCGGAACAAGTTGCCGGCTGCCGGTTCCGGTCTTCAGAAACTGATCGGCGAGACTGTCGCAGTTCGGTTGGGCTGCCGGCCCAAAGCAGCCGTAACAGCCGCGGTCGTACGCGGGACAGATCGCACCGCAGCCGGCCTGCGTGACCGGTCCCAGACAGGGAATCCCCTGGGCGACTTCGACGCAGACGGTGCCGCGACGTTTGCAGTCCAGGCAGACGCTGTGTGACGGCGTGCGCGGCTGCCGACCGGCGACAAGGGCGGTAATGACGTCGACCAGTTGATGCCGGTTGATCGGGCAGCCCCGCAGTTCGAAGTCGACGGGGACGTGATCGGCGATCGGCGTCGATGTGGCGAGCGTCGAGATGTACTCCGGTCGGGCGTAGACGGTTCTGAGGAAGTCCTGGTGGTCGGCCCAGTTCTTCAGAGACTGAATGCCGCCTGCTGTCGCACAGGCTCCGATCGTGACCAGATACCCGGACTGACGGCGGATCTCCCTGATCCGCTCGGCGTCGTGTGGTGTGGTGATCGACCCTTCCACCAGCGCCACGTCGTACGGCCCCGGCTCGAAGTGGCTGGAGGCTTCGAGGAAGTAGCGGATGTCGATCAGGCCGGCGATCGAGAGAAGTTCGTCCTCGCAGTCGAGCAGCGAGAGCTGGCAGCCGTCGCACGAGGCGAACTTGAAGACGGCCAGCGTCGGTCTGGGACGCACGTCGGGCAGAGTCTGTTGAACGGGCGTGCTCACAGGTCATCCACCTTCAGAATCGGAGCCACTCGATCGTACCGGAAGACCGGGCCGTCCTTGCACAGGAATTCGGGGCCAAGCTGACAGTGTCCGCACAGGCCGATCGCGCAGTTCATGTGTCGTTCCAGCGAGACAGACATCGATGCGGCCGGAATGCCGTGCTGCAGGGCCGACTGGATCGCATACCACATCATCACTTCTGGTCCGCAGGTCATCACGACTGTCTGATCGGGACGTGGCAGCGGCAGCCGGTCGAGGAGCACGGTGACGACGCCGACATTTCCCTTCCAGTGGCCGTCGCTGCGGTCGACGGTCACGCGGATATCCAGCCCGCGGGCCTTCCAGTCGTCGTATTCGCGGGCATACAGCAGACTGTCGGGACTGCGGGTGCCGTACAGCAGTGTCAGCTCTCCAACCTCATCGCGGCGATCGAGCAGGTCGTAGATGACCGGTCGAAGCGGGGCCAGGCCGATGCCGCCGGCAATCAGCAGGACATCCCGGCCGGCACAGTCCTCGACAGGCCAGCTGGTGCCGAACGGTCCCCGCAGGCCGAGCGTCGCGCCGGGGCTCAGCTCGGCCAGGGCCCGCGTCACATTACCTGCCTGGCGGATCGTGTGGGGAATGACAGCATGATTGGCCGCACTGCCACTGATCGAGATCGCGACTTCTCCGACGCCCGGCAGGTAGAGCATGTTGAACTGACCGGGGCGGAACGAGAACGAACCGGCCTGGGGAGGCACGTCGAGAACGAGGTCGTACGTGGCCACGCCGGGCGTTTCGGAGGTGATGCGCTGAATCCGGGCCCGGCGGGCGAGCCACGGATTCTGCGGATCGCAGGCGACGGATACGGTGCTCATGGTGCGCTCTCCCGCACAGTATCAGCGGGTTGCGTGCGTTGCGGCGCGCCCGCGATCGCCGCGACTTCCTCTGTGAGGTCAATGCCGACCGGACACCAGGTGATGCAGCGGCCGCAGCCAACGCATCCGGAGGTGTCGAACTGATCGTGCCAGGAGGCGAGCTTGTGGGTGAGCCACTGGCGGAAGCGGCTGCGGATGTCGTTGCGAACCACGCCGCCGTTCATGTAGCTGAAGTCGATGTTGAAGCACGAATCCCATTGCCGGTGCCGCTCGACGTGATCGCCCGTAAGATCGGCGACTTCGGTGACGGTTGAGCAGAAGCAGGTCGGGCAGACCATCGTGCAGTTGGTGCAGGAAAGACACCGCTCGGCGACATCTTTCCAGTGAGGATGTTCGAGGTTGTTGAGCAGCAGATCGCGGAGTCCTTCGGTCGGCATCGATCGCTCGATCTGGTCGACCGCCTGCTGCCGGGCCGCTTCGGCTCGATCGAGTTCCTCGGGCGTGGCCCGGCGGACGGGAAGCTTGCCGAGCAGGTCGGTTCCTGCGTCCGAGCCGGATTCGACGATGAAGCCGTCGGCCGTTTCGGTTAATGCCAGGTCGAACCCGCTGGTGCAGCGGGGGCCGGTCCCCATCGACGTACAGAAGCAGGTGGGAGCCGCGAGCGTGCAGTTGACCGCGACAATGAAGGCCGCGTCACGCCGCTGCTGATAGATCGGATCGACATACGGTCCGCCGGTGAACACCCGATCCTGGACGGCGATCGCCGCCAGCTCGCAGGCCCGCACGCCGAGAAAGGCAAAGCGGGGCGGATCGTCGTCGGGCGTCTGCATCTGCCAGCCGTCTTCGGTCCGGTCGGCGGTTGCCAGAACGGCATGCGGCGGGAACAGGTACTGTTTCCACGAATGGGGACCGACCACGTAGCCGAAGTACGCCTCGTCGTCGCGGCGCTCGAGGCGGTAGCGGCCGGCTTCCTGCACGTCGGTCCAGCCGCAGGGCAGATCGTCAGCGGAGTCGATTGGCTGATACGTGATCGCGCCCTGGTCGATGGTGGGCCCGATGACCTGGTAACCGAGCCGGGCCAGCTGCTCGATGAGGGCCTGCAGACCCTCGGGGGGCATGAGGAAGGGGGGGCCGTTTGTGACATCGACGGTCATCAGTGCCGGTGGTCCTTCACGAAGTCATGGTGTCCTGTGTGCGGGCCGTGGCCGGACCGGTCGATGCCTGGCCGAACATGTCGAGCATCTGCAGTCGGGTCGCCAGCAGACGTTTCAGGAGGGCATGAGAGATCTGACGCATGATGGCATAACCGACATCGTGGTCGCGGTCGCACAGGTCTTCCAGCTGCTTTGCGGAGAATGCAACGAGCGTGCCGGCTTCGAGTACCGTGGCCCGGGCCGACATTGCTGCCCGTCCCACGAGGGCGGACCAGCCGAGCAGTTCCCCCTCCCCTACGGTGAGGATGCGGATGCACCCCCGGCGGGGCATGCACATGTCGAGTCCGATCAGCCCGGAGGCAACGACGTACAGACGGTCGCAGGGGGCGCCCTCCTGGAACAGGACGGTCTCGGCCTTGATCGGCTCGAGAGTCGCGATCGCGGCGAGCTTGTCGAGATCTTCTGCGGAGATCCCCTTGAGGAATCGGGCGTTGCGCAGAATGTCGACCACCGGAGGGTCAGGACGTTCGGTCATCGGCGCACTCGGAGAGTTGACGCGAGAGACTCGACGCGGGACCGCGAGGACGCAATCCCCCACGACGCGACGATCAACGCAATCGACGTGCCGGACGCGGGATGGATGCCGAAATTTCCGCTCGCCACAGCGGGCGTGCGGTCAGCGACCGGGCAGCAGGCCGTGGTCCCTGAGTGTCCGGATCATCGCGCGACGATGGGGGTACTTCTCTTTCAGACGTCGCGCCTCCGCGAACGCAAGGTCTTCTCGGTCCGTGCCGGCCAGGGCTTCGCGGAGGTCACAGAGCAGTTGTGCGGCCTCGGCGTAGTCCGATGAGCGTTTGTTGTCGATCAGCTTTTCGACCTGTCGGATGAGTGGCGTGGGGTTGGCGGCAATTGTGGCGAGTCGTCGCTGCCACTCCGTTTGCTGAGGCGCCGACTGCTGTGGAGGAGGTTCCGATGGCTGCGGTCGGTGCTGCGGTTTCGGGGCGGGGATGCGGCCATCCCGCACGTCGTCGGCCACTTGCAGAATCTGCTTGAGTGTCCGTTCGACGTTCGTCGTCGGCCAACAGCCGGCCGGATTGCTCTGCCGATACAGTTGCAGGATTGTTCGGCGCACCGCATGGTCCGTCGACTCCATCAGCTGACAGAGCCATGCATCCTTCTGTTCGACCGGCTGGCTGCGGATCCAGGCGGACCAGGCCTGCTGCCTGTCGGTACGCTGGGGCCGCGGAAGGGACTCGGCCGCGACGACGCTGACGATGGCCTCGTCGATGACGTAGAACTCAGCCAGTGCCCGCTGAGCCTCGGTGAGCTCGTTCATGCCGGCCGGCAGCGGGGGCTCGAGTGACTCTTTCGGATCGTGGTTGTCGTCGATGCCAACCGCCAGTGCCGCGATGTAGAGTGGACGGAGGTCGCCGTCCAGAATCTCCTGACGCAGCGTTTTGAGGTGATCGATCAGCTTCCAGTGGTCCCAATAGTCTTCGAGGATCCCGGATTCGAAGTACGGGGCGACGCGGAGGATTCCTCCCGGACCGGCGTCATCCGGCGTGAAGGCCAGCGATTCTCCGTCGAGATAGTGACTGGCGGCTTCGGGATCAGGCAGGCCGCCGGGCAGGCGGATCATGATCTTCCGGATGCCGAAGTTGGCGTAGTGCAGGTGCACGTCGTAGCCGCGACGCAGCATCTCTTCGGCATCGCCGTGAAAGTCGCCGTAGTGATATTCGTTGGTGAACTCATGCGGCGTGATTTCGGCACGACTCGACTGTTCGCGCATGAACTCGAGATCGTCACCGCTGACGGGCGCGTCGACGGCACGAAATGCCACGAATTGGTACTCGCTCATCGGGAAGCTCGCGAAGGAGACCGCTTTGATGCCGGCTGCCGCTGGGGCAGCGCAGTCAAACGGGGGCGAGCATAGATCGGAGTCGTCCGCGCTTCAACGATCGGACGTGCCTCGGGGAAGCGGCGGACGCAGTGGGACCTGGGGGCTCAGTCTGCGGCCGGGGGCTGCAGGCCGTCGAGGTATTCCCGGACGGCGGCATAGTCCGGTCGGATCGCCAGTGCCGCCTGGTACTGCTCGATTGCTTCCGCACGAAGGCCGAGGTACTGGCAGGCCAGGCCGAGATAGAACCGGACCGCGGCATCATCGGGAGCTTCGGTGGCGGCCTTGTGGAGGACGGTGCGTGCCTCGGCGAAGCGGCCACTGGTCATCAGAACGACGCCGCGTGCCCGCGCGATCCGGGGATCGTCGGGAGTCTGCTTTTCGGTTTCGTCCAGCAGTGCCATCGCCTCGTCAAAGTGACCGTTGCCGGCCAGCTTGCGGGCGCGGACTTCAAACGGCGGCAGATCGGTCTCGGTGTGAGACGCCCCGGGCTTTGGCTCGGCGGGCGCGGTGTCGGTCGCCGGTTCGGCTCGAGGAGGACTCCCGTGGTGCGCGATCGTCGGTTCGAGACGTTCGATAGCCACGCGGGCGTCATCGTACTCCGGATCGAGTTCGAGCGCGATCCGGTAGAATTCGAGGGCTGCGGTCGGCTCGCCACAGGCTTCCAGAGCCTGTCCCAGCGTGTAGCGAGGCAGTGGACTGCCGGGGCGCAGGGCCACCGCGGCGGTCAGGTAGCGGACCGACTCGTGATCGAACCGGTCGTGGCGCACGCTGTTCAACGCGACACCCAGGTAATGGTTGGCCCAGAACTCGTGTGGATGAGCCCGCTGTGCCGCCCGCAGGCAGCCGATGGCCGTTTCGCGTTCGTCCAGGGCGAACAGGGAACCGGCGAGGAACAGCAGACCGGAGAGCGGTCGGGTGTCGATCAGGTCGTCGTGGCGGGCCAGCTCGCGGAGCCGCTCGATGTCGAAGGTGAGAGCCGCCTCGCGTAACTCTCTGGACCAGGCATCCGGAGCAATGCGGGAAAGGATGTCCCGAATCCACAGGGTTTCCGCACCGCTGCATCGGAGGTCGAGTGTCTGTTCCCGGGCGTCGCCGGGACGGATTCGCAGCCGAAGGGTTTCGCCGGGCGGTCCGTTGAGGGCCTGGTAGACCTGCTGCTTCGACATGTCCGCGAACGAGTGCCGCTGGCCGTCGTCGGTCAGGATTGCGACGAGTTCGTCGTGTGGTCGGAGAGTTCCGTCGCTGGCGGCGGCTCCTCCCGGGACGAGCCGGGCCACCGTGCAGCGGGTTCCGTTGTGCTGGATGTACAGACCGGCACCGGGGGGCGCCTCGCTGAGCCAGAACTCGAGGGCGTCGGCGATTTCGTCGTGCAGGACGACCGGTGTGTCCTGCAGAGCCCGGGCGGCTTCGTCCGGCGGAGTCTGAACGGGAATCAGTCCGAACGCGATCAGGGCCTGTCGCATTTCGTCGATGTCGGCGAACGCCAGTGACGTCGTTCCTTCGCCAATGGTGGCGTGACGCATGGAGCGGTTGCGGGCAGACGTCAACCGGTTTGCCAGAACGAGTGCCCGGTGATCGTCGTCGATCATCGCGAGCAGCGCGTCGACTCTGCGGGAGAGATCGTCGAGTTGCGGTTCTTCCGAGATCAGCAGGGTGGCCTGCCGGCAGGATGAGGCAACCTGCGGCAGCTGTTGTTCGAGGAGTTGGCGGTCCTGTCGGGCGACCCGGTGGAGGGCCTGGGCGTCGTCGAGGATCTCGCTGATCTCGTCGTGCAGCCGCTGAACGCGGGCTTCCTCCCGCCGCATCCCCTGCAGGTGGTCGTAGCCGACGAACGCGGACGCGATGAGAACGGTGGCCAGCACGGCCGATGCGGAGATGACAGCGATGCGGTGGCGTCGGACGAACTTGCGAACACGGTAGCTCAGGGCGGGGGCGACGGCCGTGACGGGATGATGATCGAGATACCGTTGCAGGTCGTCGGCGAAGTCGCTGGCGGTGGCGTAGCGGTCCATCCGGTCCGGCGCGAGGGCCCGCAAAGCGATCCAGTCCAGGTCGGCTGAAAGGGTGGAGAGCTGCCGCGACGTCATCGAGCGACGGGCCGCCACGCATTCGCGTTCGTCGGCGTCGAGCCGGCGAATCCGCTGCCGGGGCCGCTGCGGTTCGAAGTCCGTGATGGCGTTGAGAACTTCTGTGAGACCGGACGGTTTGAGTTCATCGAGACGAAGTGGGGGCGAATCGGTGAGCAACTGAAACATCAGTGCACCGAGTGCGAACACGTCGGTCCGGGCGTCGATGGCTTCGCCACGTCCCTGCTCGGGACTCATGAACGCGGGGGTGCCGAGGATCTCGCCGGCCCGCGTATGGTCGGTCGCCAGGCAGGAGTCGTCCTCCATGGCCTTGGCGATGCCGAAGTCGATGATCTTGATCTGCGGTTCGCTGCGACTGCCGCCGACCAGGATGTTGCCCGGTTTGAGGTCCCTGTGGACGAACCCCTGCTGATGGGCGTGATGAACGGCCCGGCAGACGCGACTGAGCAGCCCGAGCCGCTCGTCGATGGTGAGACGATGATGGTTGCAAAACTCGTCGATGGGGAGCCCGCGACAGTACTCCATGACGAAGTACGGATCGCCCTCGTGTGTCGTGTCTGCTTCGAGAACACGGGCGATATCCGGGTGATCCATGCGGGCCAGCGTCTGCCGTTCCTGATGGAAGCGTTCGACAACACGCGAGTTGGCCACGCCGCTGAGAATCATCTTGAGCGCGACGACCCGGCGGACCGGATGGGTCTGCTCGGCGCGGTAGACGGTCCCCATTCCACCCGAGGCAATGACAGCGTCGATGCGGTAGCGGCCGATGTGCCGGCCAATATGGGGATCGGAGCCGCGAGCCGTCGGCGGGGCACTGGCAGACGGCGGAGGCTGCTGGCGTCCCCCCGGCACGGTGGGAGGCGGATCGCCCGGATCGGTGGGGGCCGGGTGGTCGGGACCGGTCCGGTCTGTTCCTGTCGGTTCACCATCGGTCGCGTCGGCACCAAAGTGTCGCCGCAGTTCGGTGACGGTGATGCCGGGCAGGCTCGTTTCGCCTGTCGCGGGAACCGCGGGTGGGGCGTCTGACTCAGTGCGAGACACGGTTGCGACCACTCCCCTTGGCGTGATAGAGCCGGGAATCGGCAGCGGCGATCAGGGCCTGGTCAGGATCGGTCGCATCCGGGGCGATCGCGGTCGTGTCGGCAACTCCCAGGCTGATGGTGACCATGATCGGTCCGGCACTCGTGTGGAACGGCGTGCGGCCGACGGTCGTGCGGCAGCGTTCCGCGATTTCAGCGGCCTGATCGGAATCCAGCTCGGAGATGATGAGGGCGAACTCCTCCCCCCCGTAGCGGGCCAGGACGACGTGGGATTCGATGACGCCCTGAACGCGACGGACCAGCTCCTGCAGAATCTGATCGCCGACCAGGTGTCCGTGTGTGTCGTTGATCGACTTGAAGTGGTCCGCGTCGAACAGCACGAGCGAGAGCGGTCGGCTTGTGTTGAGACTGCGGCGTGTCTCCCGCCGGAGGATGTCCAGAAAGGCGCGTTTGTTGATCGCGCCAGTCAGTCCGTCCTCGGTCATCATTCCGTAGACGGCATCGTAGTACTGTGACTCGAAGGCGTCCGGCGAGAGCAGCTTGAAGATGTGCGTGCCGACGCGGATGCGGTCCCCCGGAACGATCGTCTGCTCGCTGGCCGGCTCGTCATTGACGAAGGTGCCGTTCGTGCTCCCGAGATCCACCACAACATAGTCGTCCCCCTGGCGTTCGATGCGTGCGTGGCGGCGGGAGACCGCTTCGTCGTGGATCGGCAGTTCGCACCGGTCTCCGCGTCCGATGGTCAGTCCCCCATCCGGGAGAAAGACCGGGCCCTTGTGGATGTCCACCGGGTGGATCTGGAGCAGGCGGCCGTGGCCGGCGGGGCGGTTGTCGTTGTGCGGTTCGAGCAGTGAGGCAGTGGTGTCCCACAGCGTGTCGTTCATTCCAGTCTCCCTCCAAGAGCGGCCGGCAGGTGCGGACGATCAGCCCTCCCCGCTGATACCTTGGGACAGATCCGGCCATCAGGATCGGAGAGTGTGCCGCCACGACACACATCCGTGGTCCGGCTGGAACGCGTGTACCGGCCATGACGGTGGTGCGGACCATGTGGCGTGTTGCGGTGCGGCAGGTCGGCTTCCGTTTCGCTCCCTGGCGGTTGTGGCCCTGGCTGGCACAAGCCTCCCGCCGCCGCTGGAAGTGGCGTTGTTCGCATTACGCGCTCCGGGGACGGCCGCTCGTAAGGCGGACTCGTCTTCGCGCCCTTTCGTGCTGACGGATACACTGATGCGATGTCTGCGGGATCGGGCCCGCTCCGAGTCGCTCGTTTCTTTCAGGAGTTCCAGCGATGCACGTGCGAATCCGCGAAGTCAGCCTTGTGGCAATGGTCACGCTCGTTGCCGTCTCGGCCGTGGCCAAGGACCAGTCCCCCTCCGAGAGCCGGTTTGCGAACTATCCCGCTGCGGAACGGAAGGCGATGGAGGCCCTGCAGGGGAACTGGCGGCTGGTCGAATTGAAGCGGGGGGACGAGGTCGTGTCGTTGCCGGATCGGCTGCTGACGTTCGACGGACGGCAGGTCCGCGTGCAGGGGAACCGTGCCAGGACCGGGGAATCAGAGTTCGTGCACACGTACGTAGTCAATCCGACGCGGGAGCCGGCCGAGCTGAACATCTACGGCGACCGATTTCTCATTCAGGCGATCTACCGGATCGAGGGAGATGTTCTGACGGTCGCCCATTACGGTCGGCCGGAGATCGCCCGGGCCAGTTCCTTCGAGGCGGACGGTACGGATGACGCGGGAGCGCTCATGACGTTCACGTATCGCCGGGTGGAGTAGGCCGGGGGCACCGGCCGTCACGCGCCCGAGTGCAAAAGGAGACATCCGGAATGAGCACGGCTTCCTACCCGCATCTCGCGTCCGACGAGAAGGGGACGGTTCGTGTCGGCGGAACCAGGTACACGGTGTTGCATCTGGCCGCTGAGCACTACCACCACGGCTGGTCTGCCGAGGAACTGCTGCGGCAGCATCCGGATCTTCAGCCCGGGGAAGTCTACGCGGCCCTGACGTACTTCTACGACCACCACGACGAGCTGGTGGCCCAGATGAATGAGCAGGCGTTGGCGGCAGACGCGTTTCGACGGCCGGGCCGTCTGACGCGAGCGGAGCTGCTCAAACGGCGCTAGGGGGCGGATCAGGTGGCGATCAGCTTCTACGTGGATGTCCACATTCCGGCCGTAATCACCGATTCCCTCAGGCAACGTGGAATTCGAGTGCTGACCAGCCAGGAGGATGGGACTCGGGAGATGAGGAACTCCTTGCTCGGGCAACCACGCTTGGGATGGTACCCGTCTCTCAGGACGTCGATCTCTTGAGAATCTCGAACGACTGGCAGCGGCAGCATAGGGGGTTTTGTGGGCTTGTTTTTGTGACGCAGCGCGGCGGCAGTATCGGTCAGACGATCGTGGATCTCGCACTGATCGGCGCGTGCTGCCAGGAGGGGGAACTTGTGAGTCAGGTGGTCTTTGTCCCATTGGCGTAGTGCTCGAGGGCGGGGCATCCCGCTTGCGGTCCGCAGCGGGAATCCGTGGCAGGCTGCGTGAAGGTCGCGAATCGTCAGCATTGAGGAGTCGAACCTCCTGGGGGCACTCCAGCCGCGTCTTGCGAGGCCTCCGATTTCGTGCCCACCGGTTGCTCCCGGTGGCGTTTCCATACGCTCGCAGACGATTCCGCTTCTGCCCGACGCGCGCCCGGAACCACTCTGGAACCGCCTGAACGGCTGCCGTTTCTGAACGAATTCCGAATTCCGGCCGGTTTGTTCAGGAAAATTCGCGTGTTTCAGCATTTCCGGTCCGATGAGTCTTGACGGCGAACCGGGAACCCATAGGATTCCGCCGCTTTACTGGATCTTTCACTTTTTGACACAGCGAGTCTGAGTTGATCATGAAGACGATCATCGCGACGGCACTGCGCAAGCTCCGGGCGGGTGGCCCGCAGCGCCCCCTGGAAATCGGTTGCGGCGAATTCCTGAGTCTGGTCGGTTTCGACGCGGATGCGCTCGACCCGGTCCGGGCCGAAGAACTGGCCGCCGAACACACTCATCAGCCCGCGGTTCACCAGGCACTGGTCGTGCTGAGCGAATCGGGGAACGGCGGGATCGTCCGTCTGGGCTGCGGCGACGTGATCAACGCTCTGGGGAGCGACGCGGACGAGCTGTTCAAAACGCTCAAGCCGATGCCCGCCAGCCGCGTGCGCGACGAACTGGACACGTTCGTCAGCCGCGTCGAAGCCGCCTTCGTGCCGGCCAACCAGGCTCTGCTCGCTGCCGAGTAGTCTCCTGATGTGCTCTGCCACGGTGATGATTCGTGGTGGGAGCCGCTGCTACCCGCTGCGTCCGCTCTGACGCAGCCGGAAAGATCCAGTGCCAATGGGGCGGACGGTCTGTTCCGCCCCCCGGCCGGGTCGTTTCCCGAGATCTTCCGCATGGCCCAGCCTGCGGAACGTAACATCGTTCGCAAAACCGGCGGAAACGGTGACGGTTCGCTGCTGCGCACTGTGATCCAGTGGACATCGCCGATGCGATCGCTGAAGATGGACGGAAATCTCATTCCCGTGCTCCGGCACGAAAGGAGTCCGTCTTGACTGGCTGCGAATCGTACCGTGCATCACGACGCGCATTCCTGAGGCAGGCGGGGGGCGGTTTTGGTGCCGTGGCCTGTGCCGCCATGCTGGCCGATGATCGAGGGCGCCACGTACTCGCCGATTCCGGGGAGTCTGCGCCGGCGATGGCGCCGCGGGCGTCGCACTTTGCGCCGCGAGCCAAACAGGTGATCTACCTGTTCATGCACGGCGGTCCGAGTCACGTCGACCTGTTCGACCCCAAGCCCGATCTGGTCCGGTACGCCGGCCAGCCGCTGCCGGACAGCTTCGGCCAGGTGATGACCCGCCGCAAGGTGGCCGCCAATCCGCTGCTGCCACCGGTCCGTCCGTTCCGCCCACGGGGCGAATCGGGGATCGAGATCAGCGATTTCCTGCCTCACACCGCCGGGTGTGCTGATGAGCTGTGCGTGATCCGGAGCTGCCATGGCGACAGCGTGAATCATCCGCAGTCGGTGTATCAGATGAACACCGGCACGGTGCTGATGGGCAAGCCGAGCCTGGGAAGCTGGGTCAGCTACGGACTGGGAACGGAGAACCGGAATCTGCCCGCGTTTGTGGTGATGCCCGATCCCGGTGGCGGGGTCAAAGGGGGACCGCCGGCGTGGGGCAACGGGTTTCTGCCGGCGACGTTCCAGGGGACGACGGTCCGGCCGGGAGAGAATCCGATTCTGCATCTGCGGCCGCAGGAAGGTCTGTCGGGCGATCGCCAGCGGCGGATTCTCGACTTCGCCGGCCAGCGAAACCGCGATCACCTCGCTGTGCGCGGCTTCGATTCCGAACTGTCCGCCCGGATCGACGCCTACGAACTCGCCTTCCGGATGCAGTCGGCCGCGCCGGACCTGGTCGATCTGAGTGGTGAGACGCAGGAGACGCTCGAGCTGTACGGCGTGGGCGAGAGGGCGACGAATGAGTTCGGCACGCGGTGCCTGCTGGCCCGTCGGATGATCGAGCGGGGGGTCCGCTTCGTGCAGTTGTATTCGGGGGATACCGTCGGATGGGATGCTCACTCGGACGTGGCGAAGAATCACGGACGGTACTGCAAGGCGACCGATCGTCCCGTAGCCGGGCTGCTGAAGGATCTCCGCCGTCGGGGGCTGCTGGATGAGACACTGGTGATCTGGGGAGGCGAGTTCGGCCGGATGCCGATGAGCGAACAGGGCAAAGGCCGCGATCACAACCCCTGGGGCTATACGGTCTGGATGGCCGGCGGTGGCGTGAAGGGGGGCATGACGTACGGCAGCACCGATGCGGTCGGGCTGCGGGCCGCCGGGGACAAGGTGCATATCCACGATCTGCACGCGACGATCCTGCACCTGCTGGGGCTCGACCACGAATCGCTCACGTACTTCCACAATGGTCGGGATGAGCGGCTGACGGATGTCGCGGGTCGTGTCGTGACGGACATCCTCGCCTAGTCCGGATTGCGTAGACCGATGCGAGTCCCTTCAGTTCTGCTGACGAATTCTCTGCCAACGAGATCCGAGGGAAACAGACGTCATGGTTGGATCGGATCAGCCGCTGCTGCGAATGTTGGTCGGTATGGTGCTGCTGGTGGCGATCTGCGGGACCGGTCTGGCGACGGACTCGCCGGGCGAGCTGCCGATCACCGAGGCGGACCGGGACTACTGGGCTTTTCATCCGATCGAATCACCGGTGGTTCCTGCCGTGGGGGATCCCGGCTGGTGCAGGACGCCGATTGATTTCTTTGTTCTTGCTCGTCTGGAACAGGCAGGACTCGAACCGGTTGAGGCGGCAGGGCGCGAGGCCCTGCTGCGTCGGGTGACGTTTGACCTGACCGGGCTGCCTCCCACGCCGGCAGAGCGGGCCGCTTTTCTTGAAGACGACAGTGACGAGGCCTGGGAAACTGTTGTCGAACGACTGCTGGCGAGCCCGGCGTATGGCGAGCGGTGGGCGCAGCACTGGCTCGATCTGGTCCGCTTTGCGGAGACGGATGGCTTCGAGCACGACAAGGTCCGGCCACAGGCCTGGCGGTACCGTGACTGGGTGATCGAGGCGCTGAACGCTGATGTGCCTTATGACGAGTTCATCGCCTGGCAGCTGGCGGGCGACCTGCTGGCTCCGGACGATCCGCAGGCACAGATTGCGACCGGCTTTCTGCTGTGCGGGCCGGACATGCCGGACATCAATCTGAAGCAGGAACGGCGGCACAACTTCCTCAACGACATGACGGCGAACGTGGGCGAGGTGTTGATGGGGCTTCAGTTCGGCTGTGCCCGCTGCCACGACCACAAGGCGGACCCGATCTCGCAGTTTGACTTCTACCGGCTGCGGGCGTTCTTCGAACCGATCGACCTGTTCACCGATCATCCGCTGCCCGGGATGGTCAAGGACGACAAAGCAGTCCGGGCACGCGTGGTGCGCAATGGAAAGGGGCAGTCGGACAGCTTTCTGTGGATTCGGGGCGACTTTCGGCGCAAGGGGCCGCGGGTTCAGCCGGCGTTTCCCCGCGTCGTCAATCCGGGTGAAACAGAGGTCGCGATCGATTCCGGTGCCGCCGATCGCCGGCTTGCGCTGGTCGACTGGCTGACCGATCAGGGCAATCCGCTCACCGCACGGGTGATCGTCAATCGGGTCTGGCAGCATCACTTCGGGACCGGACTCTCACCGACGCCGAGCGACTTCGGGCTGATGGGGATCGAACCCTCGCATTCTGAACTGCTCGACTGGCTGGCCCGCGATCTGATGGAGCACGGCTGGAGTCTGAAGCGACTGCACCGGCAGATCGTGATGTCGTCGGTCTATCGGCTGGCGAGTCACCCGACCGGAGACAGCGGCCCGGACGCAACGTGGAGCCGGCTGGTGGAGGCCGATCCCGACAACGAACTGCTGGGACGGAGTCCCCGGCGGCGACTCGAAGCCGAGGCGATCCGCGATGCGATGCTGGCGGCTTCGGGCCGGCTGAACCTCAAGCGGGGCGGCCCGGGCGTCCGCCCTCCTCTTCCACCTGAGGTCGTCGTCACGCTGCTCAAGAACCAGTGGCCGGTGACGAAAGATGCCGCTGAGCACAACCGGCGAAGCATCTATCTGTTCGTGCGGCGGAATCTCCGTTTTCCCTTCCTCGAAGTCTTTGACAAGCCGGACACGAACCTGAGCTGTTCCGTCCGGAGCGAAACGACGATCGCGCCGCAGGCTCTGCACCTGCTGAATTCGGAGTTCTCGCTTGAGTGCGCCCGGCAGCTGGCAGCCCGGCTCGAATCGATCGGGGGGAGTGAACAGGAGCGGATTGAACAGTGCTGGCAGCTCGTTCTGGGCCGGCAGCCCGATGCCGGCGAGCTCGCCGCCGCCGCCGCTTTCCTGGATTCCGGGGTGGGTGGCGACGCCTGGACGGATCTGTGCCTGGCGATGTTCAATCTCAACGAGTTCGTGTATCTGGACTGAGGCTGCCGGTTACGACCTCGATCGCTCGGCGCACAAAGAAACCCCGGTCGAGTGACCGGGGCGATACGGATTTGAGGGGCTGTCGAATTCGCAAGTCGTGCAGTCAGACTGTGGCGGCAACGGCGGAGACCGGGCAGCGAAGGATTGCAGCCGCCCAGCGGTCCGGCATGTCGCCCTCGTCGACGACGACGACGTCACCATCCCCCTCGAGGGTCAGTCGGGCGGCGACATTGAGCAGTTCGGCACCGCTTTCGTCATTGTGCCGCAGCGTTCGCTCGTCGACGTCGTAGTCTCCGCGACAGGAGGCTCCCCGCTGCAGGACGAGCGTTTCGATCAGCCCGTCGCCGGCCGCCGGGAGAATCTGGTCCAGCCGATCGGTCGCCGTGTTGGCTGCGGCACGTGCGTCGAACTCCGCCAGAGGCTGCATTTCGCGGCGACGCAGGACGGCTGCGGCCAGTGGCCAGACCCGTTCGTGAAGCTCTGCCGCCGAGAGTCCGTCGGGATTGCCGTGGGCGGCTTCGGAGTGCAGGGAAGGAAGTTCGTCGGCATTCTCGCGGAAGGATGCAAACGCTTCTTCCGATCCGGCGAAGACGAGCGGGGCTTTGCTCTGGTACATGACGGGATGGATTGCGTCCCGGACAAGCCGCATGTACGCGGCCATGTCGATCTCCTGAGCGTTCTCCTCGTGGCCGTGGTACATGGCGGTATTGTGCTGGCCACCGGTTTGGGGATGACGCTGCATCGAATGCAGGTTGAGCTGACGCTCCCGCTGGCGGCCGAGTGCCGACTGCATGTCGTTCGGCAGATCTTCGAGAGAGCGTTCGTGCAGGCCGAACCGGGACCCTTCGAAGAACCGGCAGGACTCGGGACTGACGGCGAGCAGGTAGTAGTGCCCGGCCGGTTGCGTCGCGGAGATCAGTGGCGTGATGCGAAACGAGTGGTTGACGACAACCTCATCGTCGAACGAGTGATCGGTGCGGTAGATCCGCACGAAGTCATGTGCCAGGAAGATCGCCAGACCATCCGCCTGATGTGTCCAGAACTGGTCGTGATCGAGCAGTTCCGCGGCGGGGTTCAGCAAAGCGCGGATGTCTGCTTCGCTGTAGCCGAGTGATTCCAGCTGATCCGTCGCTTCCGCCAGGAGGTTCTTCAGGCGGATCGGATTCTGGTGGGAGTCGGGGGCGGCCCTGAACGTCTTGAGGTAGAGGCTGACGTGAGGACCGTCCTGATGCGGGGAGAGTTCGCGAAGCTGTGCCTGTGTCACAACGTCCATGGTATTGTCTCCTTTCGGATCGGTTGCGGAACTGTCGAGTGGAGCACCGCTGCCGTTCAGGCGGCCTGAACGGTATCGAGCGGTGCGGTCGACGCCTGTCGACCCTGCGTGGCGTGCCGGACCATGATCAGCTCGGCGATGTTGTCGAGCGTGACCAGTCCGACGATCTGCCCGTCACGAAGGACAGGCAGCGTCTGGCAGCCCAGTTGCTGCATGCGTTCAAGCGTGTCGTTGAGACGATCGCTTTCGCGGCAGGTCTCGGTGGTGACGGTGAAGACATCACGAATCGATGCCGCGGCACCGTACTGCTTCAGCCCGCCGGCCAGGTCTTCGCGTCGCAGCAGGCCCCGGTAGCCGGTCTCGTCGACGACCGGGAATTCATGCTGCGAACCGGCCAGCAGCTGATCGATCGCCTGCTGGATCGTGGTCTCCGGGTGCAGGATTTCGAACCGCGTCAGCATCGCGTCTCCCACGACGACGTCGCGAAGTGTTTCGCGGAGATCGACGGTCTGTGCTTCGGCTTCGGCCCCCATGTAGACGAACAGGGCGATGAACAGGAGCAGCGGGTTCACGAAGAACCCGGCGACGCCGAACAGGATCGCCATCATCTGCCCGAGACTGGCCGCGATGTTGGTCGCCTGGCGGTAGTCCATGCGCGTTGCCAGCAGGGCACGAAGGATCCGCCCCCCGTCCATGGGAAAGGCGGGCAACACGTTGAACAGAACGAGGGCCACGTTGACCCACATCAGGTTCACGAAAAACGAGGTGGAGAAGGATGGCTCGGTCGTGACGGCTCCGAGCCCGTACGCGGCGAACAGTCCGGCGAACAGCACTGCGGCGATGACGACGTTGACGGCAGGACCGGCGATCGCGATCCAGAATTCGTGCATCGGCTCGGTCGGCATCCGCTGCATGCGAGCGACTCCGCCGATCGGAAGCAGCGTAATGTCCTCTGTCGTCACACCGTACCGACGGGCGGTCACGGCGTGGCCCAGTTCATGCAGGACGACGCAGCCGAACACAGCGAGAATGAATCCGACGCCGCGCGCTGCCGCGATCCAGCCTCCGTCGGCCGCGGCGTAGCTGAATGCAACCCACGCCAACAGCAGAAGAAACGTCCAGTGCATGCGAATGCGGATACCGGCGATGCGGCCAAGCTCCCAGGACCACTTCATGAGTCAATCTCCTGCCGGTTGGTGTCCTGCCTGGCCCGGACGGTGTGGATTCTGTTCGCCGCCGGGACCCGAATCTGACTCGGGGCAATTCGCGTTCCGTAGCGGACTGCGGCAGATTCAGAGGGAAATCTGCTCGGCGATCCGTCACCCTGGACGCTCAGCCACCAGGAAACGATGGCCGGCGGGGCAGCAGGAATCGGAACCCCATCCGGGAATACCCGGCAGACGAGTTGCGGGAGAAGCGAGTTGTGGGCGCAGGGTGTTCTTTCATAAGCACTTGCGTCGTCCGGGGATTGCCCGGTCGATGAACTGGCCGGATGATCGTCGGGCACGGAACGGGGGTTGCTTTAAGCGGAGGCAAAGGGAACGTGTTTGGCGTGACCGCCGATGCGGGAACAGATCCGTTGCGTTTCCGCGCTGCCGCTGACTTCTGCAAAGGCCCAGAAATGCTCTCCTCACCGACCGGATCATCAGGGATTGCCGCGACTGCCGTGTCGCAGGTCGCAATTGTTGACGAACATCCGATTGTCCGCCGTGGTCTGGCTCATCTGCTCATGTCGGAGCCGGATATGGAAACGGTTGGTCAGGCGGGCGGGTTTACGGAGGCGATACGGATGTTCCGCGAGAGCGATGCGGACCTGACCATCCTCGAGATCGCCCTGAAGGAAGGGAGCGGGCTGGAACTGATCAAGCAGCTGGTGTCCCTCAAGCCGGAAGCAAAGCTGCTGGTGTTTTCGGCCTGTGACGAGCGGCTGTACGCCGAGAGGACATTGCGTGCCGGGGCGCACGGCTTCATCAGCAAGACGGCCCGGCCCGAGCAGCTGCTCGCCGCGATGCGTCGCGTGCTGGATGGCCACGTCTACCTGAGCGAGCCGATGACGAACCGGTTGCTCTCTCGGGCAGTCGGCGTCGACGACGTGCTGGAGAGTTCGCCGATCGAAGCGTTCTCGGATCGGGAACTGGAAGTCTTCGAGATGATCGGGCAGGGAATTCCGACGCGGGAGATCGCAGAGCGTCTGCATCTCTCACCGAAGACGGTCGAGACCTATCGCGAGAACATCAAGTCGAAGCTCGGCCTGAGGAACGCTGCCGAGCTGACACAGCACGCAGTCCAGTGGATCCTCGAATCCCGGGCCGCGGGGTGAGCAGGCGAACACCGGACTTCCGAAACAGACCCGACCAGATTGAAAAAGGGACGCATCCCCGGCAGTGAGGAAGCGTCCCTTTGTTCATTGCGTTCCGGCCCAGGCGGACCGGCGATTACTTGTAGAGGCTGCCGAACGTGTCGAGCAACATGCTGGCGATCGGGCCATGTTCGCCCCAGACCCACATGTTGTTGACCAGGTCGAACATCATCACGCCCACGCCGACCAGGCAGACCGTCGACAGCAGCAGGCCGACGAACGGAACCGGGCCCCAGTCAGCTTCGGCACCGGCAACCGGGCCACGAGCGGCGAGCGGAGCGGCAAACTCCTGGCTGACGCCGGACTCTTCGAAGACTTCATCATCGGCATCGAAGACGTCCAGCTCGTCGAGTTCGTCGTCTTCGCCGAGGATCTCGTCGGAGACCTCCAGCTCGTCGTCGTCGAACTCAGCGACCTCAGCGGAGTCGTCTTCGTCGAGATCGAAGACGGCATCGTCGAGTGTCTGCTCGGACGAGTCGGCCAGGTCCATCTGTCCGGTGTCGGCGTCGCCGGCACTCATCTCGTAGGCGCTGTCGTCGTCACCCGCCAGCGACGGGATCTCGAACTGCGTCTCGGGGAGGCTGTCCTCATCGGAGACGGCATCCATCATGGGGATGGTACCGCCACCCACTCCGCCGGAATCCTCGAGCGAGATGCCGCTGTCACCGACGGATTCGAGTGAGATGCCGCTGTCGGCCGCCGATTCGAGCGAGATGCCACTGTCGCCGGCGATATCCAGGGAGATGCCGCTGTCTTCGGAGCTGTCGAGCGTGATGCCGCTGTCGTTGTCGAGAGCGATCCCGCTGTCGGCGTCGAGCGAGATTCCGTCTGCGTCGGCCGACTTGCCTTCGAGGGCCGACCCACTGTCGGAGGGGCCTTCGAGGGAAATGCCGCTCTCCGAGGAGAGGGCGATGGCACTTTCGTCGCCCAGACCGATTCCGCTCTCGTCGGAGAGGACCGAGGCGCTCATGCTGTCGTCGGGGGAGAAGTCGAGGTCGAGCTTCGAGTCGCCCGAGTCCGACTGCAGCATGGTGACGTCACTCTGAACGGAATCGTTCGAGGTGTTCTCGGGCGTGTCGACGAGCTTGACGTCGCTGTCGCTTCCCCCTTCGTCGGGGCGAACGAGTTCGACGTCAGCTTCGCTTCCCTGACCGACCAGCCGAACGTCACTGTCGCTCGAATCATCCGAGACGAGTCGGACGTCACTGTCGGAGTCGCTCAGCGGCTGCAGCGAAGTATCGGGATCGCTGCCGACCGGCGACGAGGAATCGTCCGAGACGAGTCGGACGTCGCTGTCGGACCCTTCGAGGTCGGCCCCCTTCTTGCGGATGACGGTCGGCTGTTCGCCGACGTCCTCGGAGGGTTCGGAGAGCAGGATGTCCGACTCGATGTCCGGGTTGGACGAGGCATCGCCCAGCAGGATGTCGGATTCTTCCGGTTCGTCCCGGAGCATGGGCACTTCGGGATCGGAATCGACCTGGCGGGTCCGCGCCAGTTCTTCAATGTCTTCGATTTTGAACTTCCATGTCCCACGGTCGGCGAAACCCCGAATGTCTCCTTTTTCCCGCATCCGCATCAGTTCGTCCTTGGGGATGGACAGATGCGCAGAGGCTTCGTCGAGGCTCAGATACTTTTTCGACATGGATGATCAACTCCCCCGGCAGCCGGTTTCAGTCGGTGGCTCTGGTCGGAGCGGGCCCTGGAGGACCGGATCAACGCGTGACCGAAACCCACCTGCCTCTTTGAAGATACTCATCGTGAATCGACGTTGAGTTCAACGAGGCGACAGACAATGTGTGGAAGATTACGTGGCGCGAACACGGCAAATTGTGCGGGCCGGATCGACCGAATGGAAGGCCCCGCCGTGAAACGCCCCTGTGAACATTTATTCTACGGGCACGCCGGCGCAAAGCAAGAAGTTTCAACCCCCTGCGGAGTTCCGCGAAACAGCCGCCGGCAGGACCGGAGATTCGGACCGGTCCTCGCTACCGATGGGACCGGTCGGCAGCCGGAAAAGTCTGCCCAGACTCTCTGATCGGGATAATCGGTCAAGTTTCCTCGTCGCGGCGACGATAGATCCTGTAACGGTGCGGCCCGGTTCGGTTCCGGTCCGTGTCCGCCAACGAGTCGTGTGCCACCGTCGGTGCACGCCTTGATTCAAGACGTGGAGTGTGTCTGACATGGATGTCCTGCGCAGCGCATTGGTCCTGCTGGGAATTCTCGCGGTGACCGGCTGTCACCATGGTTACCATCACGGCGGACCCGGCTGGTATGACCCGGGTTACGGCGCCTGCGTTCCGCCTGAGGACGGCTATTACGACGGCTGGGCGATGCCACCGATGCCCTGGGACACCGATCCCCACATGGCACGTCGTGCCCGTCGGCACCGGCATCACAACCGGCACCGTCCGCGGCACGCCCACCGTGGCGACGTCTATCCCGCATACGGCCCGGAAGTGCTTCCCTGCGGCAGCTGTGGCGTGTGTGACACCTGCGGTATCGCCGGCGGCCCCGGTATGGTCGTCTCTGACGGCATGATGGTCGGATCGGCCTGCGGCTGTGAGACCGGTCAGGTCATCCCAGGCCAGGTGATTCCCGGAGAGATCCTGCCCGGAACGATGGTGCCCGAAATGACCATGCATGATGGCATGATGCATGATGGCATGATGCACGGCACCGTGATGCCGGGGGGCATGATGCCTCCGCAGAACGCCAGTGGTCATTGCGAGCACTGCCAGAAGCAGCACGCCCATCACGGCATGCATCCGACGCCGGATTCGCCGCCGCAGACCCCTGCGAAGGCTCCGACACCGAACTGTGCCCACTGCAACGAGACGACGCAGTGGCAGCAGTTTCCGTCGACGGCACCGGCGGTCCCGCCGGTTGACGACTACTACGTTCCGAGCACGGACATGCAGGCTCCCGCACCGCTTCCGCAGCAGAAAGCGGGCGAGCCGGTCCAGCCGGTCATGTGGGTTCCGTCAGAATTCGACGGGCGATAGGCGTGACCTGATTCAAAGTCTCTGTTGTGTGTGTGCGGCCTCGTCGGCTGGAGCGACGGGGCCGTCTTCTTGCGCGGTGGAATGCGCGCTCCGTGCGGTTTAGGATGGTCGACATCACTCGGACCCTCCCACCCTGTACGCGAGATGCCCCTGCCATGCGAGCCGCACTCCTTGCCACGCTTCCCCTGCTGCTGATCGTTCCTGTCGTCACTGCCGCTGACGACCCGGCTGCCGCCGAACAGGCCCGGATCCTCAAGTGGGAACCGACGATTCAGAAGTTCGAGCAGGCGGATCGGGAGAATCCGCCGTCCGAGGGGGGCATTCTGTTCGTGGGAAGCTCGAGCATCCGGTTGTGGGATCTCGAGAAGTCCTTCCCCGGCCTGGACGCGACGAACCGGGGATTCGGCGGTTCGCACATCGCTGACTCGGTGCACTACTTCGACCGGTTTGTCGTGCCGCACAAACCGAAGGTCATTGCCATGTACGCCGGAGACAACGACGTGGCCGGCGGGAAGGCGCCCTGTCGGGTGCTGGAGGACTTCCGGCAGTTCGTTGCGAAGGTCGAGACGTCGCTGCCCGGAACAAAGGTCGTCTACATCGCCATCAAGCCGAGCATCCGGCGGTGGAATCTCGTGCACAAGATGCGGGCCGCCAACGCGCTGATCGCGGCGGACTGTGCCGAGAACGATCTGCTCGAATACGTCGACATCGATACGCCCATGCTGGGCGACGATGGCATGCCCCGCAAGGAACTGTTCGCCAAGGACGGTCTCCATCTGAGCCCGGCCGGCTACGAACTGTGGAACGGCCTGGTTGAGCCGCATCTTTCCGCGGCACCGGCAAGCGCCAACTGATCCGCTGCCGACCCACGTCCCTCGAGTGCCATGCTGCCGGGGCGACCGCCGAATCGCTGCACCTGCCGGAGAGTCATCATGCGGAAGTGTCGTACGGTGTTGATCGCGCTGCTGATGACTTCGGTCCTCGCTTCCACCGGAGCGGCGGACGACTTGCCTGGTCGAGTGTTCCCCGTGGGCAGCCCGTCGGGGGACTCACGACTAAAGCCGTTGCGGACGCTGCGGGATGCGTATCACCCGTGGGCCCCTCCGGCGACGCGCGAAGCATGGGAGCAGGAGGCGGAACGGATTCGCCGGCGGCTGCTGGTCAGCAACGGCCTGTGGCCGATGCCGGAGAAGAGACCGCTGCAGCCGGTCGTCCGTCAGATCGCGGACCGCGGCGATTACACGGTGCATGCCGTCCACTTTGCGAGTCGTCCCGGGCATTACGTCACCGGCAACCTGTATCGTCCGAAGGGACGTGACGGTCGTCTGCCGGCCGTCCTCTCGCCGCATGGCCACTGGCAGAACGGCCGGTTCTACGACGCCGGCGAACGTGCTGCGGCCGAACAGCTGGCCATCGGTGCCGAGCAATACATGTCGGGGGCCCGGTTTCCCCTGCAGGCGCGGATGGTGCAGCTGGCCCGCATGGGATGTGTCGTGTTTCACTACGACATGGTGGGCTACGCGGAGAGCACGGCGATCCCGCATCGGGAGGGATTCAACGACGCGGAGTCGGCACTGTGGCTGGTCAACAAGATGGGGCTGCAGACCTGGAATTCGATCCGGGCGCTGGACTTCGTCTCGGAACTGCCGGATGTCGATCCCGATCGGATTGCCGTCACCGGTGCGAGCGGTGGCGGGACGCAGACGTTCGTGCTGTGCGCGATCGATCCGCGACCGGCGGTTGCCTTTCCTGCGGTCATGGTCTCGACCGCCATGCAGGGGGGCTGCGTGTGTGAGAACGCCAGCTACCTGCGGATCGGAGTGAACAACGTCGCGTTCGCCGCCCTGTTCGCCCCCAGGCCACTGGGGCTGAGCGGTGCCGACGACTGGACGATCGACATCGAGACGAAGGGGCTGCCGGAGCTGCGGCAGGTCTGGTCGCTGTTCGATGCTGCCGACAAAGTCTCCGCGCGTGCCCTGCCCCGGTTCAAGCACAACTACAACCAGGTCTCGCGGGAGATGATGTACGCCTGGCTGGCGGAACATCTCGATCTGGATGTGGAGGAGCCGGTCCGACAGGATGACTTCTGGCCGCTCTCTCCGGAGGCGCTTGCGGTGTTCGATGATGAGCATCCGCGTCCGGGAGATGAAATGGGACCGGAGGAACTGCGAGCCGACCTGATCGCCGACGCGAAGGCTGGCTACCAGAGCCTGTTGCCGACGAAGCCCGGCGACATCGACCGTTATCGCCAGGTGGTGGGAGCGGCGGTCCGGGTGATGCTCGATGGTGACGCGCCGGAGGAAAACGATACCGTCAGTGAGGTGTTCGCGACCGTCCAGCGTGACGGCTACGAGTTGACCACGGGCTACTGTGGTACCGGCCGTGGAGGCGAGCAGATTCCGACGGTTGCGTGGGCGCCGGTCGAGGGGGCAAGCGGCAGCGTGATCGTGTGGTTCGACGGTCCCGGCAAGCAACATCTGTTTGCGGAAGACGGCGGACCATCGGAGCGGGCCCGGAAACTGCTGGAGGCCGGCTATGCGGTCGTCTCGGCTGACCTGTTCCTCACCGGGGAGTCTCGGAGCAAAGACGAACCGGTGTCACGTCTGGCCGTCGATGCCGGTTATCCCGGCTACACGTATGGCTACAACCGGCCTCTGCTGACTCAGCGGGTCCGTGACATCGTCACCGTGACACAGGTGATTGCCGCACGTGAGGACGTGCAACGGATTCATCTGGTCGGCACCGGGGCGGCAGGACCGATGGTACTGCTCGCCCGGGGCCTGCTTGGTCAGCAGGTTGAGCGGACGCTTGTGGACGTCGATGACTTCCGCTTCGCGGCGATCACCGATCCGGCAGACCCGATGTTTCTGCCCGGGGCTGTCCGGTACGGTGATCTTGGCGGACTGGCAGCGACGGCCTTTCCGGCATCACTGACGCTGTTTGTGAAGTCCGCCGATCAGCCCGCTCTGCGGCCGCTGTCCGAGGTCTACCAGGCAGGTGGGGAGGCACTCCTGTTGGTTGAGCAACGCCTCACCACGGACATGGTGCTAAAGCATCTCCCGCAGAGCGGAACGTCCGGTCGCTGATGATCCCCTGTCCGGGGACCTACCAGCCGAGCGACATGTTCGTTTCGATTGCGCGCTGCGCTTCGTGCAGATCCGATCCGGTGTCGAGCATGTAGAGACGAATCGCATGGAGCTTGTCGCCCGCGGCACGGGCGAGGCAGTCACGGGCCGTATCGCACGGTTCCGAGTTGCCTTCGATGCCCAGCAGTCGTTTGGAGATGACCCACAGGTCGCGGGGGCGACGGGTGATCCGGGTGATCTCGTCTTCCGGGTAGTGTTCCTGAGCGATGCGTTCGGCTTCGTCCTGAGAATCCGCCCACCCGATCATGATGTGACCGCTGGTTTCAATCTCGTACAGCGCCATTCGCCCTACCTCCAAAGCAACAGACGGGTTGGATGTGAGAACCGTCGACGGGAATCTTCGGTGAAGACCTGCTTGCCGGAATTATAGTCCGCCCGGAAACGGAGAGTCCAGAAGCCTCCGCGGTTGCAGGAGATCCTTTCGCAAAGCGGCGAAGCGGGTCCTGTGGAACGGTTGCATTCCTTCAGGTCACTGTCGCCGGGGCGATGCCGGCAGCTGCACTCGCTGTACGAGGCGAATCGACCGAGGCCCGATAGTACTGGCAAGTCCGGTCGGCCTCCCGCTGTGTCAGGTCGCGTTCTGTCGGTCGGCTTTCTCTTCGGCGGCGCTCTTGCGGAGGTATTTCGGGACCAGCTGCACCAGGTCGTCCGACTGTCCGTTTTCTGCCAAGTGCTCGCCGAGCAGCGCGATCCAGCGGGCCTGTGGATTCCAGACCTGCTCCGGCAACAGCGTCCGTTGTGAGAGATCTTCGCCGTATGCACTCAGGCCAGGGCCGGAGATGGCCGCATCGTCCGGCAGTTGTTCGGTCCAGTTGTCGAACGGCAGGCGTTCCACCGGTTGGAGTGTGGTCCAGCAACGGTCGCCGGCTCGCTCGTACAGTCCGGAGTAGACTTCGCCGCGCAGGGCATCGGAGATGACGGCGACTTTCGCGACGTCGTCCGGGCTGGCCGCCGCGACCGCCAGGTGCGTATCGACCGCCACGAGTGTGCAGCGTGTTGCGTAGGCGAACGTCTTGGCGCAGACGACGCCGACCCGCAGTCCGGTAAAGCTGCCCGGGCCGATGCTTACGGCGACGGTGTTGCAGTCATGCGGGCGGAGGCGGGTGTCGTCGAAGAGCGCCTTGAGTTCTGCGACGAGTGTGCGGGCATGCCGGCGTCCGGTACGGGACAGGGCTCGTTCGGCCAGGCAGTTTCCGTCGCGAGCGATCGCGATGCTGCCTCCCAGTCCGGAGGTGTCGATGCCAAGCGTCAGCATGTTCAGGCCGTCCTGAATTCCTGTTCCGTGTTCGCTGTCCGGTGCGGAAGCAATCGTGACCGCTGTCGCGACTGTGGGAACGCAAAGGACGTGAGGCAGCCAACTGCGGCGCGCCTCACGTCCTGAACGATTCCATCGCGACGACTGTCGCCGTGCCTTACTTGTGCATGGCGTCGGCGAGGATGCGGGAGGTCGTTTCCCGCATGATCCGCGGATCGACCATTTCGCCTTCCTGCAGCGTCGCACGCACCTGCTTGCCGGAGATGAAGACCGGCTTCTCGTCCTGATGGTTTTCCATCAGGTCGACGCGTCCGATCGACTCGTAGTAGGCGGCGAAGCCGACCTTCACCGGCTGGATCTGCAGATCGCCGTTGAGGTTGTCGAAGATCTCGTGTGCGTCAAAGTCGCCCCAGATGGCCGAGCCATCGTGGTAGGGGGCGTCGGCGTGCTTACGGCCGATGACGATGTGGGTGTAGCCCATGTTCTGACGGTAGATGGCGTGCATGACGGCTTCGGCCGGTCCGCCGTAGAACATCTTGATGTCCAGACCGAGCAGCTTGACGCGATCCGGGACCGAGTCGTCGCGACCGTCCCAGAGTTCCGGATCGGAGTCGCCGTCACCGAGCTGACGTTCGGTGATGAGCTTCTCGTAGGTCTGCATGCGGATTTCGGCACTGACGTCGTCGCTCTTGGTTTCGCCGATGAGCGGGTTGAGGACGGCACCGGCGTTCTTGCCACTCTTCAGCAGCGATTCCAGAGCGTAGACCAGGGCGTACTCGTGAGCCCGGTGCAGCGGGTTCCGCGTCTGGAAGGCGACGCAGGAGTCCCAGCCGGTCTCAGCGAGCAGGGCCCGCACTTCGCGCGGCGTGAGGACGTAATTGCCGAACGCCGGATTCTTCGGCTGCGGACGGACACGGATCGTGCCGCCGATCAGATGCGAGAAGTCGGCGTCGTTCTTGAGGGCCATGTCGGCACCGGGGTGGTCGGTGCGATCGGTCCGGTAGACGCTCTTGAGGAACCGCGGCTTGTCCCACTCGAAGACGTCGCTCAGTTCGAGCGTACCGATGATCTCGCCGTTCGGGTCGGTCAGGGCGACCGTCTGTCCCGCCGAAAGGCTGGAGGCCATTTCCGCGGTCACCGGGAGGGCGATCGGGATCGTCCAGGCGTACTTCTTGCCGTTGTTCTCGATGACCTGCTCGTCGAGGACCCGGTTGTACGTCGCCGAGTCCATCGGGCCGGTCAGCGGGCTGAGCGTTCCGTCACCCAGTCGGTAGACGGTCGACACATCTGCTGAGGTGACAGGAACTTTTGGCAGGGACGCGGCTTCGGCGAGGAAGCTGTCCAGCTCATCCTGAGGAACGGTGCAGCAGACGGGCTCCGTCAAGCCGCCGTGGGGTGCGATTAGATCGGCCATGGCTCTGATAGTCAGGAAGGACGAAGAATGGGGTCAGACAAGGAGTTCGGAACTTAACGAACCCGCGCGGAGCGTAGGGCATCCCCGGAGGAGCGTCAAGCAGCTGCCTCGCAATGTCCGAACCAATTGGCTGTTAGGGCTCCGATGACGGGCCGGCGACGATCGCTCAGGCGGATCGCACGACTTCACCTTCCGTTGCCGCCTCCGCCAGCCGCTTCAGCTCACGCAGATCCAGCTTGCCGCTGCCGAGCACCGGAATCCGCTCGACTTCAACAAACGCGTCGGCAGCGGGGATCCAGAGGTTCGGGAGTCCCCGCTCCCGGAGGGCGGTCCGAATCTCGTCGATCGGCCTGGTGAGCGGCTTGTGGAGGACAATCAGCTTTTCGCCCTTGCGGGGATCGCTGACGGCGGTGACGGCCACCTTCAGGTCCGGCTCGTCCTCATCGGGTTCCTCGACGATGCGGGTCAGCTCGGCCTCGATCCGGATGTGGGGAACCATCTCGCCGCCGATCTTCGAGAAGCGGCTCTGGCGGCCCGTGATCTCGATGAAGCCGTCCTTGTCGAGCCGGGCACAGTCGCCGGTGAAGTACCATCCCTCGCGGACCACCTCGCTCGTCTTCTCGGGCTCGTTGAGATAGCCGAGCATCACGTTCGGGCCGGCGATCATCAGCATCCCTTCCTTCTCGATGCCCAGATCGACGCCGGTGTCGGGGCAGACGACTCTGGCGGCAACGCCGGGAAGCGTCCGTCCGACCGTGCCCATCTTCGTGCCGACCTGCTCGGTGTTGCTCGAGCGATGGTCCGGGACATTGACGGCGGCGACAGGCGACAGCTCGGTGGTGCCGTACCCTTCGGTCGGCTTGATGCCGAACTTCTCTTCGAAGGCGGCGGCCAGGTCCAGGGGAAGCTTTTCGGCCCCGACCACGACCATGTCGACCGACTCAAGCTGTTTGGGCTCGATTCGCTTGAGGTAGGTCTTGAGGAAGGTCGGTGTCGCCAGCATCAGCGTCACCTTGTACTTCTCGCAGAGCTTCCCGACCGTTCGGGCATCCAGCGGGTTGAAGTGGTACGCGACTGCCGGGCGGTGGGCCATCGCCAGCCAGAGCGTCACCGTGTACCCAAAGGAGTGGAAGAACGGCAGGATGCCGAGCAGCGTGTCTTCGTGTGTCAGGTGAAGGAGCTGGTCGACGGCATCGAGATTGGAACCGACATTCCGGTGCGAGAGCATGACTCCCTTGGGGACGCCGGTCGAACCGGAGGTGAAGATGATCGTCAGCAGATCATCCGGTTTGATCTTGTGCAGGCCGAGCATCCGCTCGAGAACGCTCGCCGGCAGAACGAACGCGCCCAGTGCCGCGAAAGCCTTGTCGGCGGAGGTGACCTTCTCCTTGAGGTCTTCCAGGAAGACGAATTCGACGTTCTTGAGGGTGGTCGGACGTTTCTCGAGGAATCGTCGGCTGGTGATCACGTGCCGGATTCCGGCCTGCTCGGTGCAGTAGTCGATGACGTCGTCGGTCATCGTGTAGTTGAGGTTCACGGCGACGCGGCGGCCGAGCGCCAGTGCCAGATTGGCGACGGCGCCTCCGACGGCCGGCGGGAGCAGGACGCCGACGTTCTGTTCGTCAGCGGCCAGCACGTCCCGGCAAAGGACGCGATTGGTTGCCAGGCTGGCAGCGAGCAGCTTGCCGCCGGTCATCTGCATGCCGGTCGAGTCGGCCACTTTGGTCTGCCGCGGTGCCCGCTTGCACTGACGGATGAACTGCCGGACGGGAATGTTGTGCGTGTTCTGGTCCATGGCGAATGCCTCCACCCCGAGTTGTTCGACGGATTGCCGGATCTGATGGACGTTCCGGGGTTCGATGATTGGTTTGCCGACGTGAATGGATACCGGATAGCGCAGTTTCTGCGGTCGCTTCCAGAAGAAGCGGCCACCGCGGTAACTGAAGACGCTGCCCCACAATCCGTGCAGGTAGACGGGAATGACCGGGGCTCCCGTTCCCTTGACGATTTTCATGATGCCGGGCTGGAACGGCTGCATCTGTCCAGTCCGGGTGAGCTGGCCTTCGGCAAAGATGCAGACGACCTCGCCATTCTGGACCGCCTCCCGAGCCGACTGCAGGGCCTTGATGATGGCCTTGGGCGGATCGGTCGCCCGGATCGGGATCACCCGCATGATCCGGGCCAGGATGTTCAGTCCGGGTTTCTTAGTGTAATCGGCATAAACGATAAACCGCACCAGTCGGGACGAACTGACCAGCAGCAGGACCCCGTCGACGAACGAAACGTGGTTCGCAACGAGGACCGCTCCACCATGCTCGGGGATGTTCTCCCGACCGTACACCCGCAGGCGGTAGACCGTGCGGGTCGCCAGCCAGAGGGCACACCGGAAGGCGAGGTCCGGCATCAGTTTAAGGATATAGCCGGCGACCGGTATCGTCGAAAGCCCTGCCAGCAGGAAGATCATCCCGGGGGAAAGCTCCAGGACCCCGTGCATCAGGTAGAAGGCCCCGATCGCCACCAGCATCATCGAGAAGGCAACAAAGTTGCTGCCCGCCAGCACGGTGCCGCGAACCTTCTCATCGCTGCGGTGCTGCAGGTACGCGTCCAGCGGAATGCTGAACAGCCCGCCGCTCGTCCCCAGCAGAAACAGCCAGATGCAGCTGGCGACAAAGGCGGTTCGGGACGGTTCAGCGGAGGCGGCATCGACTCCCAGACCGGCGAAGAACAGGCCGATTGAGGAGACGATCAGCCCGAAGGCTCCGATCGGGACGATTCCCAGTTCGACCTTGCCCCCGGACCACCATCCGGCCAGGACGCTGCCGGTCCCGACGCCCGCGACCAGCAATGCCAGAAGCATTCCAATATCCCGCTTCGCCAGTCCCAGGACATCACCGCCGAACGGATCGATATTCAGCTGGGCCAGTGCCGCCAGCGACCAGAAGAATCCGATTCCCAGTGCCGTGCGTGCCAGCCGAACGTCCGACCAGAGTTCCTTCAGGGCCGGCCAGGTCGCCATGACCGGGTTCAGTTCGAGCTTCCGTTCCGGATCGGCGGCGGGGACGCGCAGGATCGGCAGGCTGGTCAGCACGCCCGCAATCGCGGTCGCCAGCAGAGCGGCTGCGGCGGGCCAGAGACCGATCAGCGAACCGCCATTGTTCCAGGCCGGCTCGATCACGCCGTAGAGCTGGTAGCCGGCGACGCCGCCCAGGGCACAGGCGATCACGGTCACCAGCCCCATGTAGCCGTTGCCCGACGACAGGCGGTCCGGGGTGAGCAGTTCCGGCAGACTGCCGAACTTGGCCGGGGCGAACAGGGCGGTCTGGCCGCCCATCATCGCCACGACAGCGAAGAGCAGCGGAATATTTCCGGTCGCAAGTCCCAGAATCGCCAGCAGGATGATGACCACCTCGGCCAGTTTGCAGGCGAGGATGACGGACCGTTTGCTGAATCGGTCGGCAAATGAGCCGGCCATCGGCGCGAGAATGAGATACGGAATGACGAAGCTGATTCCGCCCAGCGTCAGCGCCAGCGTCGGGTCCATCTCCTGCTGACCGATCGGGACGGCCAGCCAGCGGAGCATGTTGTCATTGAACGCTCCCAGAAACTGGGTGGCCAGCAGACCGAGGTATCCCCGCGAGGTCAGCCGGCCCCTCCCCTCGCGGCGGGTCGAATTCGCTTGATCAATCGTCATACGAGCGACCTGGTATTGGTGAATCTGTGGAGACGGGCCGAACATCCGGCCTGGAATGAGGGGCGGGTTGCCGCGCAGAATATCACGCTCGTTTCGGGGCCAGAAGCGGAGTTTTTTCCGATCCCGCGCGAAACGATTGGCTTGCGTCGGCATGTGTCGGCCGACGAACGGGGAGTGCGGCAGTTGCTTGACCCTGCTGGATCTGCCCTCCTAGCATGACCGAACCCGTTCTGTCCCGGTCTTCGGGCCGGCGCTTCATCTTCTTTTCCGGTGTCATCAGTTGAGTGATTCCGTGGGACAACCTTCCGGCGATTCAGGTAAACCGACCCCCGAAAAGACTGCTTCGGGTGACGAAACTGAACCGCAGACCAGTGATGCCTCCGAAACGGAACCGACATCTCCGGCTGCTGCTGGCGGAGCCTCTGACTCAGAGAAAACGCCATCAGAACCGCCCTCCATGGCACCGCCGGAGGATCAGCGTCCCGACGACGACCTGCCCGACTGGGAACCGCTGACGCCCGAGCTGGTCGAAGACGAAGCGATTCGTGGCGACTTCATGCTCCGCTGGGCGGTCGTCCTGCTGACGCTGCTGTTCGCGTGGACGAAGATCGACGACAGCCGCGTGCTCGTGCAGATTCGCAGCGGTGAATACATGGCCGGCCACGGCTTCCTGCCGCCCGCGACCGACGTGTTCTCCGCGACTGCCCAGGCCCGTCCCTGGATCAACCTTTCGTGGCTGAACGACCTGGTTCTGGCCGGAGTGCACGGTGTTGCGGGACCGGGAGGACTGACCCTGCTGGGAGCGGTCGTGGCGACGATCGCATTCGGAATCCTGGTACATATCAGCATCTCCGGTCTGTCGACCTGGTGGGGATCGATTTGTGCCGCGATTGCGCTGGTTGCCTGCTTTCCGCTCCTGTCCGCCGGTCCCCGATTGTGGGATGTTCTCGGTGTCGTGCTGCTGCTGGGGCAGGTCGAGTCGGCCCGGCAACAGGGCAGCACGCGGCGACTCTGGATGGTGGTGCCGCTACTGCTCGTCTGGAGCAGTCTGAGTGGTCAGGCGTTTCTCGGAGCGGGGATTCTGCTGCTGGTCGCGCTGGGGGCAACGTTCAGCCGTGCTCCTCGGGAGGACGGTGCTCCGCACATTCCAAGCGGTAAGTACTGGAAGGTGGCCGTTGCCGGGCTGATTGCTCTGATGATCCATCCGTTTCACTGGCGGGTGTTGACCGCACCGTCACTGCTGTACGGCGTGACGTTGCCGGAGATCCGCGAGTACGGGACGGCGGTTGAAGCATTTCCGTTCCTGTACGAGCCGGTCTACACCGCGGCCTACTGGGACGGTCTGACGTCCTTCAGCATCGCCGCGGTCGTGCTGGCCGCCCTCTCGGCCGTGATGCTGCTGCTGAACGTCCGCCGGGCCGGGGCGACACGGCTTCTCGTCTTTGCCGGAATCAATGCCTACGGGCTGCTGTCCGGTCAGGGGCTGGCCCTTGCCGCCCTGGTGAACGCCGTCCTGGCGACCCTGAATGCCCAGGAGTTCTACCGGGCGAATTTCCGGCAGGAATACACGGTTGATCCTTGGGAACTGCTCTATGCGAGGGGGGGGCGGGCCGCGACGGTCCTGGCTCTGTTCGCCCTGGGTTACTTTGCCATCAGCGGACGACTGGCCATCGAAAACGGCCGACGGGTCGGGTTTGGATTCAGTGACGAACTGGCGCAGTCGGTCGAGGGATACGAGGCGGCGTTCGAGGATGCCTACGACGACCGCACGTTCAACTTCCGGCCCTCGCAGGGGGATCTGCTGATCTGGGTCGGCCAGCGTCCGTTCGTGGACAATCGGCTGGCTCTGTACGCCGGCGGTGACGAGAACCTGCTGCAGCTGCATCGCGAGGTGCGGAAGGCCGTGGTCGGTGCCGGATCGGACGAGGACGATCCGGTCAACTGGCGGGATGTGCTGGATCGGTACCGGATTTTGCAGGCGGCCCCACGACTGTCCGGCCAGACGCCCGATCATCCGACGTTCCTGCGGCTGCTGATCGATCCGAACTGGGCGATGACCCGTCTGGAATCGTCGACGGCGGTTTTCTGCCGACGGGATCTCGCGGTCCAGCCGCTGCCGCTCGAAGATGGCCCGCTCGGCGGACCTCCGCTCCTGGAGTACCTCGAATCGCACCTGGCGGCTGATTTCGCCAAAGAGGCATTTCGCGGCGACGCCCTGAACATCGACCCGACCCTGCAGCGTCCCCGCTGGCCGAGTCCGCCCACGTTCTATGACCGCTATCTGTGGCTGCGGCCGGAAACCCTTCCGGCAAGCATTCAGCTGGCAGGGCACTACGATGCGATCCTGTCCTCCTTCATTGGACAGATGCGTGCCACCGATGCGCTGGCACTGGCGGAACTGGTCATCCGCAATGCCCGGATCGGCCTCGCCGAGGATCCGGACAGCTTCCAGGGGTATCGGCTGCTCGCCCGCGCCTACATCTACCTGGCCAATCAGGAGGGGCAGATCCGGCAGGCCTTTGGAGGTCAGAGTCCCGATCTGCTTCGGCAGCGGCAGTCCGCCTTCGCGCTGGCACACGCTCTGATCTGCAACCCGGACGCGGAACGGGTTCAGTTTGCCCTGTTCGAACACCACTTCAATGCGGGACGAGCCGACCTGGCGTTGCGTCATCTCGACGATTTCGAACGCATCACCGGCCGATTGACAGTTCTGGAACCAGATGCGCCGGAGTTTGCCGCCCGGCAGGAGCAGATGGTGCAGCTTCGGGACCAGCTCCGCGAGCGGGTCGAACTGGTTCGAAGTGCTGTTGAAGATGCACTGTCCCAGGGGGCTCCGCGACTTCAGGTCGTCGCCCAGGCGATGGAACAGGGATGTCCCGGCGAGGCGTTGCGCCTGCTGGAGGAGGATCTTGTGAGCATCGCGGGCGACGTGGCCGCTCAACTGCTGCACGTCCGACTGCTGATGGAGGCGGGCCGGACCGAAGATGCCTGGGAACGGGCCGAAGCCCTCGACGGCCGGGTGCCGGAACAACTCGTCTCCGTCTATACCGACTGGCTCTCCGCGACAGCGGAAATCAATCTGGCGGCAGACAACTATGCCCGGTCGCTTTCGTTGTGGGATCGGGCCGCTCGGGCGCTGTCCGTCTCGCGGGTCAACAGTCTGCTGGCCTCCTCGCCGATGGTCCACGTCATGCCGGACTCGCTGGCGGGTTACCCGGTGGTCCGATCGCGGCTCGCTGCGGATGTCGCGCTGGAACACTCGCTGCAGTGGGGGACGATCGAGGTCATTCGGGCGGTGGTCGAGCTGGAACAGGGAGGGACCGGCGCCGCCCGGCGGATCCTTACTGAATTGCTCGAGAGTGATCCGGAAACGCCCCTCAGGCCGGTGGCCGCCGTCTACCTGTCGGGGCTGACCGGCGAGGACGTTCCGGTTGCTCCGCCCTCTGCGGAAGCGGCCGAGTCCGGGCAAACTGGCGTCGAAGTGGAAGAGAGCGTCGACACGCCGAAGTCCGACGAACCGATGCCCGAGGAGCCGGCGTCTGGCGAGATGACGTCTGATGAGTCAACCGGGGAGGCCTCGTCCGGAAGCCGTCCCCCTGCCCCGCCACTCCCCGAGCAACTCTCGGAGTGAATCCCGATTTCGGGGCCGGCTGGTCGCGATCTGCCGGCAGAGCCGGTGAGCGCCCGGGGCAATGCAGGAATCCCCCCCCGGCGAATTGCATTCATGCGACCTCTCAGCTAGTCTGCCGCTTTGCGGAGTCGAAAGGCTATCTCCCACACGGTGGGGCCTCACGAACCGGGTCAGGCGGGAAACCGAGCAGCCCTAAGTGCAGTGTTTCCAGGTGTGTGTGGAGATAGCCTTTCGGCTCCGTCTTTTTTTGCGCCCGGCGCAGACGTAACCCGGACGGGCCTGTACGGCTGTTTCGTGCAGCAAAAGGGCCTGGCGACTCGAAAACGGGTGTCTGCCTGGGCCGCGCGGAATGCCCGCCGCGTCAGCGTGTCAGCGGGGAACGGCGAACCGGTCGGAAACGCCCTGCGGCGGACGGCGGGCCGGTCCGATTGCGAGGCGGCGCTTCACTGACCGCCGGAGCGGGCTCCGACTCGGCCTGTCGCTCGGGCTGACGGTCGATCTCTGCCGAGTCGAGTGCTTCTTCCAGATCGGCAGCCGTGTCCCGGGGACTGTTCTTCTCCGGAATCCGCAGCTTCATTCCCACGCGGAGGTCGTCCGGACTGGCCAGGACGTCGCGGTTGGCCTCGTAGATTTCGAGGTACCGCCGGCTCGTCCCCAGAAAGCGGATCGACAGTCCGCTGAGCGTGTCGCCGTACCGGACCGTGTAGGTTGCCGGTTCCGAAGAGGAACGGGAAGAACCGTCAGTGCCGGCACCGTCTTGCCGGGACGCACGCTGGTCCGGCTGATCCGTTTCCACTTCGTCGTCGAAGCCGGCCACTTCAAAGCCGATTTCGACCGGGGACGGGACCGCGATGGCAGGTGGCGCGACGGTCTCGGACAGGTCGCTGCCGGCCGGACCCTCTTCGCGCGTGATGGTGATTTCCTCAGCGGGAGGATTGCGGCGAGCGGACTGCGGCGCATCGAGGCTGGTGTAGGCGCGGACCGGGAGCGCCTGAATCTCGGCATCGAGTTCCAGATCCTCCTCAACCGCCAGGAGTTCTGCCTCGTTGAACGGGTTACGCGGAAAGCAGAATGCCGCCGTAAACCCGATCAACAGGATGGCCAGAACAATTCCCAGCTTCTGGTCACTATGCATGAGCCGCTCGCTGGATGTCGGTCGTCAGCCGGTCAGTCGTTCCTTCGAACGGCGCGCTCCGTGTCTGTCATGTGCGCCATGAGAACATCGTCGGTCGACTTCACCCGGGAAGCTGAGCCGGAACCGGCGGAATCTGCCGGAGTCATCGCCGGGGGTGGGATTCAGGTGGTCCTGTCGGTCGTAGCAGCGCGCTGCGTTCCCTCGCTGCGGAACGTCCAGCACAATCCCTCCGGCCGCTGCTCCAGCACGGCCACCCCGCGCAGCCGGGTTCCACAGACGTTCAGGGCGCGGCAGACGCCTTGCGGCTCGGCTTCGTCAAACGTTCCGGCATCCCAGCGACGGACTTCGCCGCGACCCCGGCTGACCGGCCCTTCGTAGTCGAGGTACGCGATGCGATGGTCCGGGAGTGCCTCGGCCCGAAGGGGGACATCCGGCTCCGGTTCATCAAGCAGTCGCCAGGTCTGAAGGGCGCCATCCGCCTCGAACATCAGATCCCAGTGCAGAAACGGATGGTCATGCGTGAGGATGACGAAGCGGGGCATCGGCGTCTCGGGAGGAAGTTATGGCGGGGACGTTGCATCAATTGGGCGGGTACCAACAATGAGGGGGAGTCTGCCTCCCCCTCATTGTTCCAGATGGAGTTCGAATCGCGTGCGTCCACGGATCCTGGTGCTGCCGATTGCCGCCATCGTGATCGGCGGCCTGGTCTTCTGGCGACTGACGCGCGAGGAGCGCTCCCCGACCGTTTCGCGTGCCGTCGCGCTGCAGATGGCACCACGATTCGAATTGTATGACCAGTCGTCGCGACTGGTGAAGTTTGAGCGGTATCTGGGACGCACCCGGATGGCTGTGCTGTTCTACGACGGCGAGGCGGGAGCCGATCAGGATGCTCTACTCTGCAGCCTTCGCGATCATCACGACGCCGTGGAGAAGGCGGGCGTTCAGGTGGTGGGCATCAGCACGGCGACACCCTATGCGAACCGAACCGCCGGGGAACGGTCCGGCGGCGAATTCCCGTTTCCGCTGCTCAGTGACGTGGACCTTGCGCGGCCGGTGCACCGTTTGTGGGGGATGATTGACCCACAAACCGACAAGTTGCGATCGGGACTGTTTCTCGTAGATCGGGGCGGCCGCGTGACGGCTCAGGCGGGACAGCCGATTCCGGTGCCCGACCCGGTCACCGCTGTGGAAGCGCTCGCCCAGGGACGGTGGCCCGGGGCGATTCCTGAGTAGCGGGACGTCGGCTCACTCGTCCGCAGCGTCACCAGCGTCCGATTCCGGAGGCGTGTCCCACTCGTCGAGCGGCTGCTTCAGCGACCACTTGCGCAGCTCATCTTCCGGAAGGAGCTGGTACAGATGGATTTCCAGAACCTTGTAGACGTCCAGATCGACGTTTTCGGAGACGATCTCGTACAGTGTCGCGGCACGTTCCCGGGAGCGGTCTTCATCCGCCGAGGGGTCGAAGTCGACCCGGGTCACGACGCGCAGAACCTCGGGGTTCCCTTCCTTGTGGCTCTTGTAGCGACCACCGACCACCCTTGGCTGCGAGCCGGGAAACTTCGCGGCGATCGCTTCCTGAGCCGGGCGGAAGGGGCGGGTGTACATCTCCCAGTACAGTGCGAGCGACGCGGTCATCAGAATTCCGAACAGCAGCATGCCGACGACCACCCAGTGACCGGGGATCGTTTTTTCGTCCGGATGGGGTGAGCGGACCGAGGGGCCGGGTGTCTCGTCGGAAGGGTGTGCAGCGTTCATGAGCGTCTCGCGCGTGTCGGTGACTGGCTCCTGATTCTAGGTGGCAGGGGGCGACTGTGCGAACACCCGCCGTGGAATTCTCCGCGGGGTTTTGTGGCGAGCCGGCCTGGGCGGCGCAGGTCAACCGGGATGGTCGAGTCCGGTTGCCGGTTCGGGGAGCCGTCCGAGTCGGCGTTGTGGCACTTCGCTACGGCTGTTACGATTCGGGACATTGTCGCAACACTTCTGGCCATACGGGCTTCTGCCGATATCATTTCGATCCGGAGGTGTTGGCTGCCGGCGGTCTGTTTTCAGAACGTTAAGGAAGGCAACGAGTTCCGGCTGACGTTCCGTCCCGGATCCACGCTCGGGGGGAGCTGGTTGCCGCCTGTGGAACGTTCCCGATCGGGGCGGCTCCGGGTTCCGGCGACGGGTAACGAGGGAGACGACGTTCGTCATGACACGTCCGACTGCATCGACACCCCAGTCCACATCCTCAAACCATCTGCAGTCGCAAACCGGTACTGCGTCGGTGCATGCGCCGCAGCGACTGTTTTCCCCGAATGAAGCATTCGCGATGAGTCGCGGCACAAACTGCACAACGTATCGCTGGCTGGGCGCCCATCCGACCGAGCAGGACGGAAAGGCGGGAACGCACTTTGCCGTCTGGGCCCCCAACGCGCAGGAAGTCTGCGTCATCTGTGACCGGAATCACTGGCGACATGGTGCGTTCTATCTGAACTCCAGTGACAGCGGCATCTGGTCGGCGTTCATGCCCGACGTCGGTCATGGAGAAACCTACAAGTACAGCATCCGGACGCATACCGGTGCCGTGATCGAGAAGGCCGACCCGTACGCGTTCGCCCTCGAGCACCCTCCCAAGACGGCGTCGATCGTCTACGACATTTCGGGGTTCGACTGGCGCGACTCCGAATGGGTTGACCGGCGGCGGACGACCAACTGGTTCGAACAGCCGGTCTCGATCTACGAGGTTCACCTCGGATCGTGGCGACGGCCTCACGACGGGCGTCCCTACTTCAGCTATCTCGAACTGGCCGATCAGCTGATCCAGTACGTCCACGAGCTGGGGTACACCCATATCCAGCTGATGCCGATCTCCGAGTTCCCCTTCGATGGCTCATGGGGCTACCAGGCGACCGGCTACTTCGCCCCCACCAGCCGCTACGGCTCGCCCGATGACTTCAAGGAGTTCATTGACCGGATGCACCAGGCGGGCATCGGTGTCCTCATCGACTGGGTGCCGGCACACTTTCCGACCGACGGACACGCCCTGGGGCGTTTTGACGGGACGGCACTGTACGAGCATGCCGATCCGCGTCAGGGCTTCCATCCGGACTGGAACACCTACATCTACAACTACGGGCGGAATGAGGTCCGCAACTTCCTGCTCTCGAGTGCCCGGTTCTGGTGTGACGTCTATCACGTCGATGGCATCCGCGTCGACGCAGTCGCGTCGATGCTGTACCTCGACTACTCGAGAAGCCACGGAGAGTGGGTCCCCAACTACCAGGGCGGTCGCGAGAATCTCGAGGCGATCCAGTTCCTCAAGGACATGAACACGACTCTGCACGCGGAGTTCCCCGGCATCCTGACGATCGCCGAGGAGTCGACCGCATGGCAGGGAGTCTCCCGACCGGTCTACGACGGCGGGCTCGGGTTCACGATGAAGTGGGACATGGGGTGGATGAACGACACGCTGCGTTACGTCCGCCGCGACCCGATTCACCGCCGGCATCATCAGAACGAACTGTCGTTCCGGATGATCTATGCGTTCCACGAGAACTTTGTGCTTCCGCTCTCGCACGACGAGGTGGTGCACGGCAAGCGATCGCTGCTGTCACAGATGCCGGGCGACGACTGGCAGAAATTCGCCAACCTCCGCGTGCTGTACGGCTATCAGTACTCCACGCCGGGCAAGCCGCTGCTGTTCATGGGAGGTGAGTTCGGCCAGTGGACCGAATGGAATCACGATACCGAGCTGGACTGGGCCCTGCTGCGGTTTGACAAGCATGACGGTCTGCGTCGCTACATCGGCGACCTCAACCGTGTGTACCGCGATCATCCCGCCCTGCATCAGCTCGACTGCGACCCGGCCGGATTCGAGTGGATCCAGGCGGACGATGCGGCGAACAGCACCTATGCGTTCATGCGGCATTCGCGAAATCGCACCGAGACCGTGGTGGTCGCCATGAACATGACGCCAGTTCCCCGTGAGGGCTACCGGATCGGCGTCAGTCAGCCCGGGTTCTACAAGGAAGTCCTCAACAGCGATGCTGCGATCTACGGAGGCAGCAATCTGGGGAATGCCGGAGGCGTCCGGGCCGAACCGATTCCAATGCACGGGCGGGAATACAGCGTCAACGTCGTGTTGCCGCCCCTGGCAGTGCTCATGCTGGCGACCGAGCGTCCGGAAACGGCGTAAATCTCCGGTGGTAGCGGAGTGAGGCGGCGAAATCGACCGGGCGGAGACCGGCCGGGGCCGATCCGGCTGCGGATTGAACGAAATGAGGGTCGCGGACTCTTGCGTTTGCGAATTGCTCCTGTCAAAATCGCGGTTTCGCAAGCATTCCCGCGAAGTAAGAAGGCTTGACTGGCGATGTCATCTCTGTCGAAGGCGGATATTCGGAAACTGCGGAAGAAGCGTGCCCGGCTCAAGAAGAAGCTGAAGTGCCGTTTCTGCCCGGATGGCGTGATCCCGCGTCCGGTGTACGTGGATTACAAGGACGTGAAGACGCTCAAGACGCTGGTCGACCGTGAAGGTCGCATTCTCCCGCGTCGCCGCACCGGAACGTCGGCCATCTACCAGCGGGCCGTCCGCAAGGCGGTTCTCCGGGCTCGCTTCATCGGTCTGATGCCGTACGTCTCGGAAGACTGATCCCGTCGCGTCGCAGGGCCCGGTTCGGTCCTGTGGCAGACGGTTGGTGCTGACGACTCCCCCCGGTTGACATCTGCTGCCCGACTCGGCTGCCGGGGGGAGAATTTCGACCGCGCTGTCTTCGGGCACGTTCTGGCATGTCGAACCTGCAGTCGATCCTGGCGGCCAACCTGGCCTCGGTGCGGGATCGGATCGCGGCAGCGGCGGAACGCTCGAATCGCGATCCGGACGAGATCGTTCTGGTCGCGGTGACGAAGTACGCCGAACTCGACTGGGTGCGGGGACTGATCGACCTGGGCGTCACACAGCTGGGTGAGAGTCGGCCCCAGCAGCTGGTCTCCCGGTCCGAACTGTTCTCCGAACCGGTGACGTGGCATCTGATCGGCCATCTCCAGCGGAACAAGGTCCGGCCGGTGCTGCCTGTGGCGGCGCTGATTCACTCGGTCGACTCATTCCGCCTGCTGGATCGGATCGAATCGATTGCCGAAGAACTCGGCGTTTCGCCACGTGTCCTGCTTGAAGTGAATGTGACGGGGGAAGAGTCGAAGAACGGCTTCGCTCCCCCGGAACTGCTCCAGCAGGCGGAGCGGCTCTCCGGGTACCGGCATCTCATCGTCGACGGACTGATGACGATGGCCCCGCGCGTCGACGATCCCGAGCAGGCCCGCCCGGCGTTCGCATCGCTGCGGGAGCTGCGTGAGTCCCTGGTGGCGGCGACCGGCGAGAGTGTGCCACTCCGGGAGCTCTCGATGGGCATGAGCGGCGACTTCGACGTGGCGATCGAAGAAGGGGCGACGCTGGTGCGGATCGGCAGTCGCCTGTTCGACGGGCTGGCCGGCAACGAGGCGCGGCCATGAGTGTCGAACTGCGGAGCGACGGCGAGGACCTGCTCCTGCCTGTGCAGGCCCGTCCCGGTGCGAAACGGAACGAGTGTGGTGGAATCCACGATGGCCGGCTCCGGGTGGCCGTGACGCAGGCCCCCGAAAAGGGAAAGGCCAACCGCGAGATTCTTCGCCTGCTGGCAAAGAGCCTCGGGCTGAGACGGTCCCAGATCGCCCTGGAGGACGGCGAGACCGCCTCGCGCAAGGTGTTCCGCGTGTCGGGGATCGGCACGACCGAACTGCTCGAACGCATCGATCAGCTGGAATCTGACTGAAGGGGCATTCCCTTCAGCCTGCGTGTTCGACCGTCAGGTCCTCGTACACCTCGGCGTGGACTTCGTTGGACAAGGGGAACTGGTCCCACTCTTCGCCTTCGAGAAGTGGCTCGCCAGTGTGCAGCAGGTAGCACTCCTCCGTCTGCGGGACGAAGAACTTGCGGAACCAGAGCATGTTGGCAACGCGTGGCTGCGGATCATACAGCCGCACGCTGATGCCCTGTTCGAACCAGTCGTAGAGCATGCCGAAGAAGCCGCTCGGGATGTATTTGACGCATTGCATCTGAATCCCGATTGAGCGGCAACGATCCTTCTTCACCAGATTGGTTAGTGTGTCCCGGATAAGCGACAGATCGGCACCGTCCCAGATCTCCATGTCGCCAATGTCAACGATGGTCACTCCCTGTACCGTCTGCAGCATCAGGCCGTGCGTGTTTTTTCGTTCCGCCATGCGATCTTTGCAGTGTGTTGGGATGTGATTGTAAAGCTGCGGAGTCATCCGCCGGCACCGGTCGAAAGGGATAACGCAAAAGCCGGGCCGGTCTTCGTATTCAACACGGAGAGATTTCTCCGAGTGCATCCAAGTGGTACCCAGCGTTCGTGTTGTGAGAAACAGTCGATCTGATGGTCTCGGTTCTGGCCGCGCACGATGGTTGTATTTCTGCTTCATCGCCCGCGTCATGTTGACACAGGACGACATTTATTCGACGGCGCATGGAATTCTTGACAACGGGGCGTTCGAAAGGTTGAACACCTGTCAGTGCGGCTGACCCGGTTATCGGGGACGTACCGACAGGGGAACCGAGATGTGTTGCGGCGTCAGAAAACTCTACCACCACGCCGGCGCAGTGCCGCCGCGAGTCGCAAAGTGTCGCCGTCTCGTCGTCGGACGTGTCGGATTTACGGAGCGGATGATCGTTATGCCCGGCGCCGGTTACGACGGCCCCCGACAAAGCTCTCGATCACCATATTCCCCATGTCCTGAGCATTGCAGGTGGCACTGATGCCACCGGACACCTGGGCCATCTGCTCGACGAAGTTCGCCAGCTCCAGGTAGAAGTAGTCCTCGATCAGTGCGAAGCTGGAGATGTGGATGCCTTCTTCGGCACACCGTTTCGCTTCGCTGAGCGTGATCCGGGCCGTCTTTGGCGACGGCGGATAGATGAGGACAATGTCCCGCCCTTCGATGTGAGCTGTCGGTTCGCCATCGGTGATGACGATGATCTGGCGATTCGGCGTCGACTGCCGGGCCAGCAACCGCCGCGCGAACTGCAGCCCCGCATGGATGTTCGTGAAGTGTTCCGGCACGAACTGCGGCGGGCGGTCGAGGCTGATCCGCAGGTGAACCCGCGGGTCGAAGATGCTGACCGGCTTGGGGGCCGAGTACAACAGATCCCGTTCCGACAGAGGCGTCGCGTACGTATAGAAGCCGACCACCTGCAGCCAGTCCTGCTGGTACTTCGATCGGACGAGCGACTGCATCGCCATGGCGACCTGCTTGGCGGCGCCGAACTTTCCGTATCGCATCATGCTGCCGGACATGTCCAGCAGCACAACCGTCGCACAGGATGTCTGGTACTCGGTGTCGTAGATGACCAGATCGTCCTCGGTCACGCGGATCGGCTTGCCCCCTCCCTGCCGATGCAGCGCGTTCCGAAGCGTTTCCTGCATGTTGAGATTGCTGACCGGATCGCCGTAAGTGTACGGCTTCGACTCCTCGTGGACAGTCTGCCCGGCTCCACGGAATTCCGTGTCGTGTCGGCCCAGGGCTCCTTTGTTGCGGACATCGAAGAGTGCCTCGAGGGCCCGATTCTCGACGCGACCGACCCCTTTGGGCGTAACGACGAACTTGCCGTCCCGGTCCTTCTCGACGTAGCCGCGCTTGACGAGCATGTCGACGATGTCCGGGTGCTCCTCCTCCCACTGATCGAGATTGGGGAGAACCTGGTCACCGTAGTTCATCATGTATTCCGAGAGTTCGTCGAAGACCTGATCGGCCGACTGCGGTGTGAACTCTTCGGAACCGTCCCACCGTGAGTATTCGAATGTGGCCATTGTCTGGTCTCCAGGGCCCGGAACGTGTCAGGCGGACCGGTCAGCCGGGCCTGACGAAACGACATCCAGCGTTCAGCTGTTCTCGGAGGAGGGTGGGGACGAGTCGCCCGAACCGTTGCTGCGACCTCGTCCCCCGCGCCGCCGACGGTTACCCCGGCCGCCGCGTCGCCGGCCGCGGCTCCGTTTCTTTTCTGACGATTCGCCGTCCTTCTGCGGATCACTCCCCTTCGACGCTCCGTCTCCGCCGCCACTTCCCCTGGGCTTTCGCGGCTCGGACTGCGGTTTTTCCTTCGGTTTGACCGTTGGTTTGATCGTCGCGGCGTCGGCTGTCTCTGTGGGAGTCGCTTCGGAAGGGGCCGCTTCAGCGGTTTGCGTCACCTGTGCGGCAGATGTTTCGAGGACCGGCTCCGTCGGGGCCGCGTCCGGTTCGCCCTGTGGCTGCGGTTCGGGAGCGGGCGGCCGGCGGCTTGACGGTTCGAGCTCGATGTCCAGAAACGGGTCGAGGGGCGGTGGTTCGGCCCGGACGGTCCGTTTCGGTTCGATCAGCTGCATGAACGTCCCGGATTCGGTGCAGTCGCAGATGACCGTCACCTCGCGGTCCGGTACCCGTCGTTCGAGGCCGCACTTCGGGCATCGCCACAGGCGGCGAACTTCCAGGTCCAGTCGCAGGCCGGGGCCTTTCATTCATTCCTCCACGGATGGTGACCGCTGGTCCGTTCCGGACTTTTCCGGGGTACGGACTACATTCTAGACTTCGCGAGACACTTCGACACCTGAGCGGAGCGATGAGCCGCATGACCGGTACGACTGAAATGGCCGAACGGACGGACGAGGCGACCCGATTTCGTGTTACCGGTGGTGATCTTGCGCAGGTTGCCCGGGGCGTGCTGATGGGAGGTGCCGACATCATCCCCGGCGTCTCGGGGGGGACGGTCGCTCTGATTCTGGGAATCTACGAGCGGCTTGTCACCTCGATCAGCCATTTCGACGCGACACTTGTCCGGATGGTTGCCGAGCGGAACTGGCACGCCGCTGCCAGCCGGATCAACCTGCGGTTCCTCGCCTTCCTCGGAGTGGGGATCGGCCTGGGTGTCGCCGCCCTCGGCAGCCTGATGCACGGTCTGCTCGAGAACTACTATCAGTTCACGATGGCGGCGTTTTTCGGGCTGATTGCCGCCTCGGCCCTGCTGGTTGCCCGCATGGTCGAACGCTGGAACGTCGCTGCGGTCATCGCAATGGCGCTTGGAGCCCTGTTCGCCTTCTGGCTTGTCCGCCAGCCGGCGCTGCAGCAGCCGCCCGAAGGAATGGGATACGTCTTTCTCTGTGGCGTGATCGCGATCTGCGCGATGATCCTGCCGGGCATCAGCGGCTCGTTCATCCTGCTGATCATGGGGAAGTACCATGACATCACCGGAATCATCAAGGAGACGCTCAAGCTCCACATCACGCTCGAATCGGTTTCGACCGTCGCGGTCTTCGGTGCCGGCTGCGTTCTGGGACTGATCGGTTTCAGCAAGTGTCTGCGGTGGCTGCTGGCCCGTCACGAGTCGATGACGATGTCGGTGCTGTGCGGCTTCATGGTCGGATCCCTCTGGAAGATCTGGCCGTTTCAGCGCGACGTCTCTCCCGAAGGCGTCACCGAGTTCAAGCACCGGATCTTCGAGCACATACCGCTTTCAGAGGTCGCCATCGACGGGCGCTTCTGGCTGACCGTGGCGATTGCGGTCGTTGCCGGAGGACTGGTCCAGCTTCTGGATTACCTCACCGCCGGGCACGAGCATGTGCCGCCCCTCAAGGAAGAAGAGGAAGCGGAGCCGTCGGGAACCGCGTCCTAGGCTGCAGGCGGACGTTTGCAGAGTCTCAGCGACGCAGCAGCTGCTCGCGTGACGTGATCGCCCGGCAGGTGTGCGTGATCAGGTCGACGATCCCGGCCAGGTCGCGGAGGTCGAACAATTCGGCGGCGGAGTGCGAGTACCGGCGTGCCAGCCCGATTGTCATCGCCGCCACGTCTCCCGATGCCTGCTGGGCGGACGTTGCGTCAGTGATACCGGCCGTATCGACGATCAGCTGATACGGAATCCCCTGCTCTTCGGCGACCTGGCGGAAGAGGTTCCGCAGCGGGCCGTGTGTCGAGAGCCCTTTGGTCTCCCGCACCTTCAGCAGCGGTCCTCTGCCGATCTGCCACGGGAGTTCGTCGCCGCTGAGGTCCGGCGTTCCCCCGGATGGCACGGTATCGATGGCAATAACGACATCGGGGCGGATGCGTCGGGTCGCGACCTCGGCTCCCCTCAGTCCGATCTCTTCTTCGACGACCACGACGAAATCGAGATGGGCGTCCGCCGGTGCCCCGCTGAATCGCCGGGCCAGTTCGAGCAGGCAGGCGCAGCCGGCGCGGTTATCGACCGACTTGCCGAAGTAACGCTGCGGATGGGAGGTCGCGGTGAGCGGTCCGTGGAACGTCGCGGGCGTTCCCGGTTCGATTCCCCAGGACCGGGCTTCGTCTCCGGATGAGGCGCCGACGTCGATGTACAGCTCCGGAACGGGGGGGACGGTTCGCGCCTCCCCGGCCGTCAGAACATGGCCCGGCTTGACGCCGATGACACCTTCGAGCGGGCCATCTGCGGTGAGGACCCGCACGCGCTGGCCGGGAAGGACCATCTCGGTCGGATGCCCGAGACGCGTGAATCGCAGAAAACCGTCGTCGCGCACCGACGTCACAAGGAATCCGATTTCGTCGGCATGCGCCGTGATCATGATTCGTGGAGCGTCGGTCGCTGTCCCGGCCACAGCCCCGTAGACGTTCCCCCGGACGTCCTGCTCGATCTCCTCGCAGTGCGAACGGAGGTGACGCGCCATGTGCCGCAGCACCGGCTCTTCGAATCCCGTCGGGGCATCGAGAGCGGTCAGACGCTGCAGGTGGCCGAAAAGTATGTTGGCCGACTCGGGCGGCTGGTTGCAATCCGCAGGGGAAGTCATAAGGCTGGAGTCAGCTCGCTGAAGGTACGGGCCGGTCAACGTGAATCAACGACGGAGAGACGATGCGAATTCGAATGCATTCTAGCGTGTGGGGGCTGGTGATGCTCCTGTGTGTGGCAGCGACAACGGCCCGGGCCGAGCTGCAGGTGGGAGCCGCTGCCGTCGACATCACGCCCAAGGTCGGGACCCCGATGGCGGGGTACTACAGTCTGCGGGCAGCCGAGGGCGTGCACGATCCTCTGTTCGCCAAGGTGATTGTGCTCGATGACGGATCGCAGCGGGCGGCACTGGTTGGCCTCGACCTGATCAGCACCACTCCGTGGATGACCGACGAGACCCGACGGCTGGTCGAAGAGCGGGCAGGAATTCCCGGCGAGCATGTCATGCTCACCGCGACGCACGCTCATACCGGCCCGATCCTCAGCAGGTCCAACCGACGCTACGACGTCTTCGGGGCAACCAACGACCTGGCTGTTCAGTACATGGAACGGTTACCCGCCAGGATCGCCGAGGCCGTCGAGATTGCGGCGAAGCGACTCGAACCGGCCACCGTGTCGACCGCCAGTGGCGTCGAAGAACAGCTGGCGTTCAACCGCCGGTTCTTCATGACCAATGGCAAGGTCGGCTGGAATCCGGGCAAGCTCAACCCGCGAATCGTCCGCGAAGCCGGGCCCGTCGATCCCGAAGTGCCCGTCGTGTACTTCAGCGATGCGGACGGCAATCCACTGGCAACGTACGTCAACTACGCGATGCATCTGGATACCGTCGGTGGAACCGAGTTCTCGGCGGATGCCCCGGCGACGCTTGCCGGCCTGTTGGCAGCCGTCAAGGGGGACGACATGGTGACCCTGTTCACGCCGGGCTGCTGTGGCGACGTCAATCACATCAATGTCCGGTCCGGTGCGCCGCAGAAGGGGCACGCAGAAGCAGCGCGGATCGGGACCCATCTCGCCGCCAACGTGCTGCGGAGCTACGAACGGCTTCAGCCGGTTGCGTCGACACCGCTGCGCGTCCGTCGTGAAGTCATCGAACTTCCGCTTCCCGAGGTGACCGAGGCGGACGTGGCGGCTGCGGAGGAGACCCTTCGGAAGTTCAAGGATCCCGAAGGTGGTCGCCGGCCGCCGTTCCGTGAGGTGGTCAACGCCTTCAAGGTGGTGGATGTCGCCGAACGGGACGGAGAACCCTATCAGGTGGAGGTGCAGACGATTGCCCTGGGAGACGCTGTGGCCTGGGTCAGCCTGCCGGGCGAAATCTTCACCGAGCTGGGAATGACGATCAAGCGGGGCTCGCCCTTCGAGCGGACCATCGTGGCGGAACTCTCGAACGGCAGCATCGGATACATTCCCAACCGCGAAGCATATCCGCAGGGCGAGTACGAGGTGATCAGCACGCGCGTGGCTGCCGGCTCAGGGGAGCTGCTGGTGGATACCGCTCTCGACTCGCTGCGGGAGCTGTATGCCGAGCATGCCGAGTCGACCGTCGCGGATAAGTGATCCGACCGTCGAAGCGTCCGTTCTGACGATGCACTCCCGGGGAAGGCTGGCGCCCGGCTGGCCTTCCCTATCCGGGAGGCAGTGCCCCGATGTACTTCCGCGAATCGACCGGCTGCGTCACCACGCTGGCCAGTTCCGCAAGGCGGGGCTTCAGGAAGCCCGGCTCGCCGGGGGTGAGCGACTGGAAGTCAATCGCCGGGCCGCCCCGGTGACCGTCACTGGCAAAGACGTTCAGCGGATCGCCGTCGGTCCCCGGTTCCCGGTCGCTCCAGTTGTATCGCCGTCCCCCGCCGCTGCCACTCATGAGGGCCTCGGCCTGAGGCTGTGGGAGCGAACCTTCGACAGCGACTTCGGCGCCAGTGCCGGCGGCGAACAGGTTCTGGAAGATGCCCAGTCCGGTACTCCCCTGCTGGGGGGGACCGGCAAAGAGAATCGCGTTATTGCTGCCGTAGAACGTGTTGTTGGCAATCTTCATCCGCTGCAGGTCGATTCCTGCGGCAAAGCGGATTGCCTGCTGGACGTTGTGGAACATCGACGTGACGACTGTGACATCGGCCACACTGTCGGAGACATCGATTCCCGTCTGCAGCGGGCCGAGGAAGCGGCAGTCCTGGACCGTGATCTGCGCGGTCGGTCCGGGCAGGTCCGACTCGGTCAGGCGGATCCCCACTGCATGCGGATTACCCGCCTGCAGTTCGATCTGACGAAGTTCCGTTCGGGCATTCCTCAGGCCACGGGCTCCGGCCGCCTCGATCCCGGTCTGCACGAACCCACGAATGGACAGGTTGTTCAGGCTTGTCCGGACCAGGTAGCCACCGATCTTCACGGCGACGTTCTTTCCTTCGGCGTCGATCGACAGGCCGTCGAGGGTGATCCCTTCCGCCTGCAGGTCGACAACCGGTTCGGGGCCGTTCGGTTTCAGGACCGGTCGATTGGCCGGGTCGGCGGCGACAATCCGGACGTTCTCGGGAAACAGCGTGCCCAGTCCGGAGTTGTCAATGACGATCCGCTCGGCATACGTGCCGGGGGCAATCTGGATCGTCCGTGCCTCGGAGGCCGCGGACGGCTGGAAGTTCTGACGCAGGTAGTCGAGCGCCGCTCCGATCGTCGTGAAGTCCCCGTCAGGACCGACGGTCATTTCGGGCCCGAGATTTTCCGGCGGCTTCGTGGTTGCGACTCCGGTCGTATCGTCCGGGACCGTCGTGACCGTCTCGTCCGGGGGGGCATTCGAGTCCGGATCGGACGGACCGCTGACGGCACTCCAGACGCCGAACGCAATCAGAACCACGAGCAGACCGCTGCCGGCGACAATCAGGGGCTTGCGGTAGCGGCGGACCGTGCTGGATGGCTCACGGACGGGAACCGCCTCGACAATTGCGGAGTCGGCCGGTTTGGCGACCGCCGGTTCCACCTGTCGGGGGCGTCGTGACGTGCCGCTCTTGCGCGAGGCTCGCACGATCGATGACTCAGTGGCGATATCGGACAGTGACCGGGGAGCTCCGTCCGGCCGCTGCTGTGGTTCGGGCGGTGCTGCCTTCGTCCGCGTGGCGGTCGATTTGATTTGAGCCTGTTCGGCGAACGGCGTCGTCGAGTCGGAGGCACCGGTCTGGATTGCCGAACTGTCGAAGCTGACGGCCGAGCCGGACCCCTCTTCGCGGGGACGGGCGTCGCTTCCGCCGGATTCCAGCTGGGAAAGGAAGGCTCCCAGCTCGTCGTTGCCGGAATCGCTCGCGACCGCCGTGGCCGGCGGCCCTCCCTGTTCGTCGGTCCCCGCCGGGATGCCGCTGCCAGTGCTCGAATCGGACCCGCCTTTCAGGCGACTGCCCGACCCGGACTTGCGGCGGTTGGTGTTGATTGCCGTGTCGGAGGATTTCTGGGCGATCCGGTCGGTGAGTGCCGCCCACTCTTCTCCGCCGTTGACGTCCAGCCAGTCATGCAGGACGCTCGCCAGGGCCGACGCGGACTGGAACCGTTCGTCGCGGTCCTTGGCCATCATCTTGCGGAGGATGTCGAGCAGCGATTCCGGAACATCGTCCCGTTCGGCCTCGACCGGATTGGGCTCCCGGTTCTGATGTGCGAGGAGTCGCTGTGCCAGCGTCCCTTCCGTAAACGGCGGATGTCCCGTCAGCGAGAAGTAGAGCGTGCATCCCAGACTGTAGATGTCGGCCCGGGCATCGACCGAATGACTGTCGATCGCCTGCTCGGGGGCGAGGTAGTCCGCGGTTCCCAGGACCTTCTCGTCATGCTGGATCGTCAGCGATTCTTCGTCCTTCTCGAAGAATCGTGCCAGACCCAGATCGAGCAGCTTCACGATGCCGTGCGTATCAACCAGAAGGTTGCCCGGCTTGATGTCACGATGGACCAGACCGGCGGCGTGGGCATGATGCAGCCCCATCGCGGCCTGTCGCATGATCTCGGCGGCTTCGACCGGTCGTAGCGGTCCGTCGTCCATGACGATTTCGAGCAGGCTCTTCCCGTCAACGTACTCCATGACGAGGAAGTGGATTTCCATCCGCGAGTCGGCCTCGCAGTCGACGTCGTAGGCGCGGACGATGTTCGGGTGGTCCAGGGCGGCGACCGCCTGGGCTTCTCGGTGGAACCGGCCGAGATAGGAAGCGTCGTTGACCCGTTTGGCGGGCAGAACCTTGATGGCACACCGGCGACGCATGAGGACATGCTCGGCCAGATAGACCGAACTCATTCCGCCCTTGCCCAACAGCCGCAGCAGCTTGTACTTGCCGAGAAAGAACCCCTTGTGCTTTCCCTGCAGCAGTTTCTCGGCCTGCCAGGCGGTCAGATGCCGGTTGCGGACCAGGGCGGCGGCGAATTCCTGGGCCTCGGTGTGCGAGGCGGAACCGCCCCGAAACTCGTCCAGAAGCGTGTCCAGACGGCTGCCTTCCACGAGGCCGCTGCGTCGGACGACCGCGACGAACGAGTCGAGCGAAATCTTCATGGTCCGGAAAGCTCACAACTTCCAGTGAAGTGAACAGACGTAACCGTCTTGAAGCACCCGTATTCCGAACCGGAGCGCGAACGGCCGGCAAACGAGGTGATGACCTGGGTCGGTCGGGAGCAGCGTGACACAAGACGTTATCCAAACGTAACATATCACGCTGTTGCGCGGCGTGCCAGTTTTGTCCGGAACCGGGAGATCGCTTCCTTTCGGCAAACTTCGCAGACTTGTCGGAGGATTCGGTGGTTTGCAGGTTCTGGGAGTCTGGACCGGCCGATGATGGGTACAAATGCGGCAGATCCGCGCCCTCCGTCAGATCCCGCACCGCCGGACCCGTGAGAATCCGACACCAGTATCATTCGGGAGAACCCGTGCAGAATCAACGCCCCACCGCCGCTGCCGCGACGGTGATGCTCTTCCTGGGACTTGCCGGACTGCTGCTGCTGGGCATCGAGCAGGTGGGTGGACTCCCCTGGACGATGCCCCGCTTCTGGTATTCGCGCGGACTGATCATCGGTGGATTCTTTGCGATCTCGGCGATCTGCGGCGCGATGCTGCAGTGGCGGCTGAATCATCCGCACACCGACTGGCAGCCGCGCGAGCTGGGGGACCGTTTCGAGTCGCTCGTCTTCTACACCAAAGAGGCATGTCCGCTGTGTGACGAAGCCCGCGAGGTCCTCAGCCGGTACCGCCAGTATCTGCCGCCCGTTGTCGAAGTCGACATCGAAACCGACCCCCAGATTCGGGAGCAGTTCTGCACCTGCGTGCCGGTTGTGGAAGTCGATGGTCGCGTTCGCTTTCGAGGTCGGGTCAGCGAGCCGCTGCTCCGCCGTCTGATCGACGGGGCGCCGGTCCACGAGTGACACCGGCTGGCCCGACACAAACGGTGTCAAACAAACGGTATCGCAAACACAAAAATCCCGCCGGCCAGTGCCGACGGGATCGAGTGACTCAGATGAGTTGCCGAGCGGACCGTTACGGCAACCGCTTGACCCGGATGTTGCGGTAATAGACCGTGCTGCCCGGGTCGTGGGCCTGCAGGGCGAAGGTTCCCTTGCCGAAGAGGCGGGCGAAATCCTTTGTCTGCGGCTTCTGCCCTTCGGGCTCGGTGTAGTCGACGACGGTCTTGCCGTTGACCTTCACGATCACGTGCTTGCCCCGCACGATGATGTGCTGCGTCCACCACTCGTCATCGCCGATCATCACGTCGTGGACGTCCTGAACGGCGTACAGGCTGCCGGTCTTGCGGGGATCCTTCGCGTAGGTGTTGTTCACCTGCGTTTCGAATCCATCCTTCGGCCAGCCTTCGTCCTGAAAGGTCGTGTGAAAGTAGATACCGCCGTTGCTGTTCGCCTCGGCCTTCACGTCGACCTTCAGCTCGAAGTCGGTGAACGGCTGGTCGTCGCCGACGTAGAACAGGTGGCTCCGCGGGCCGTTGGCGACGAAGGCACCGTCCCGGATCGACCACGAGTCGGGACTCTCATTGATCTTCCAGCCTTCGAACGTCTTGCCGTCGGTCAGCGTGACCCAGCCGGCTTCGTCTTCGGCATGGGCACCGGCGGCGACAGCGAGCAGCGCGACGGCAGCCAGACTCGGGAAGAATCGGTTCATCATTCCGTATCCTCAGATTGAGCGACTTGTCGTTTCAGCAGTTGCAGTGTGGGCCCAGTGAGGCCCGCCGAGTCCTGATCAGACCCCTTCTTCGATCGATGCCGCCTCGGCCACGTCCCCTTCGGAGACGTCCTCAACCGGCACTTCGTCGCGGAACAGCGCGCCGAACAGCAGGAAGATGACGCCCGCGGCAATGCAGGGGATCATCCAGAATTCCTTCCATTGCGGCAGGGCTTCGGCCCCCTCGGCCGTGACCGTGCTGGTGAAGATGGCTCCGGAGACCTGGGCTCCGATCAGCATGCCCAGTCCCTGAGTCACCAGGACCAGGAAACCCTGAGCCTGGCCGCGAATGTCGGACGAAGCCTTCTTGTCGACGTAGATCTGACCGGTCACGAAGAAGAAGTCGTAGCAGATCCCGTGCAACAGGATGCCGATCATGATCATCCACAGCACGCTGTCCGGGGCGCCCATCGCGAACAGCCCGTAACGGGCGACCCACGCCAGCATGCCGACCAGCAGCATGTACTTCACCCCCAGTCGGCGGAAGCAGAGCGGCATGACCAGCATGAAGAAGATCTCGGACATCTGTCCGAACGACATGTTGAATGCCGGATTCTCGAAGCCCGAAGCGTTCACGAAGACCGGGGCATAGGCGTAGTACGCGGCCAGCGGAATACAGATCAAAAACGAGCTGATCATGAAGACCGCAAACGACGGCTGCTTCATCAGCTGCAGCGAATCCAGTCCGAACAGACTGCCGACCGAAACCGGCTGGCCCTTCGCCGGAGGGGGCGTATGCGGCAGGGTGAAGCTGTAAATTCCCAGGGCGATGCCGGCACCACCGGCCACGTAGAACTGCACCGCCTTCTCGTCACCGGCCAGCAGCTTGCTGACCACGATGTTGGCGACAATCCAGCCGATCGTTCCGAACACCCGGATGATCGGGAACTGCTTCTCCTGATCGGTGATGTTGTGGAAGGCGAGCGTGTTGGTCAGGCCCAGCGTCGGCATGTAGCAGAGCATGTGCAGCAGCAGAATGCCGACGAACATCGACGACGATTCGCTGAACTGCGGTGCCGCACACAGAACGGCTCCACCGACAATGTGCAGCATTCCCAGGACCCGCTCGGTCGCGAAGAAGCGGTCGGCGATCAGTCCCAGAAACAGCGGCGAGAGGATGGCCGCGATCGGGCCGACCGTGTAGGCGTTGGCGATCGCGTCGGTCATGCCGTGCGCGCCCATGTAGTTGCCGACCGTCACATACCAGCCCCCCCAGACAAAGAACTGGAGGAACATCATGATGGACAGCCGGGTACCGATATATCCTTGCATCGAGTCACCTTGACGGAGTCTGGCCGGACGGCGCCGACCGGTCTTTTCGGGAGTGGGTCAGTCAGGTCGTGGTCTCGCCCTCAGGGGAGCGAGGAGCGCGGACAACCAGGGCAAGTACGATAAACGCCCCAAGGGCGCCCAGTCCGATGTACGGGTAATCGCTGCTCCAGATGCTGAACAGACTGCCGAATGTCGCCAGTCCGGCTGCCAGAAGCATCAGAACGTTCCACCGCAGACGCGCCAGGCCGGTCGGCATGTTCTCGCCGAGCAGGCTCTTCGAGTTCATCAGGAAGAAGAAGGCAAAGTAGGCGATCGGCAGCAGCACCATGCCGAACATCGAGGTCGGTACGGCCAGCCAGACGGCCGCCTCGCTCCAGAAGAATGGTCCCAGTGCACCGGTGAAGGCCGCCAGGAAGGCGCCAACCCGGTGCGGGGTCCCCTTGGGCGGCAGTCCAAAGATCTCACACACCACAAAGCCGTTGATCAGCATCAGAATGATGATCGTCGAAATTGCCATCCCGAGCACGCCGACGCCGAACACGTACTGGGCGACCGTGTCGCCGGCAATCGGCTTGAGCGAGTCGGCCAGATTGAACGCATCCCGCTTCACCAGCATTGCCGCCATCTCGCGATCGGCGAGCGGCAGGGCCGCACGGGCCGCATCGAGCTGCTCGGGGTCCCCTTTCAGCTCGGCAAACTCTTCGTCGCCCAGTTGCTTCGAGAGCCGGGCGTCCAGCAGGCCCGTGTATCCCTTCACCAGGTTGCCGGCCGGTTCGACCTCTGAGGGGCTGTCGGAATAGTACTCGACCAGCCCCGGCTCGGGCGTGGCGTGGAACTGGGTGGCGGCGGCGATGACAACGCAGCCGGTCGCCAGCATGAACGGCACGAACAGGCCGGTCGCCAGGTCGAAGATGGCCAGGCCCCGGAAGTCCCGATCCCAGCCACGGGCCAGCATCGAGTAAGGCAGCAGGAACGTCATGTTGATGCCGACAGCCGTCGCGGCTGCGGTGATCATCACCTTCTGCTGGTCCTTGACGATTCGTTCCTGCCAGAACGCGGCAAAGTCACCGCACCGGCTGAGCGTGTCGGCGAATTCCGGCGAGGGTTCCGAGAGCAGCGAGAAATCCGGAATGAATCCGCTGAGGATGGCACCCCAGTTCAGGCCCCCCGACACGATCGACATCTTGATGACGACGCCGAAGAAGCAGAGAACGACCGTCCCCACCATCGCCTTCAGGATGAACTCGAACAGTTTGATGCCCCATCCGCCGCTGTCGTAGAACCAGACGACAATTCCGGCTGCGATGAACAGAAAGGACGTGCAGACCAGTTTCCCCTGCATCGGGTCCATGGCCCCGATTTCTTCGGGGAACAGGTTCTGCGTGATGGCGGCGGTCCCCAGTGCAAACTGCGGCATGCACCAGACAAGGTTGGCCATTCCGCTCGCCAGGGCCCAGCCCCAACCGAGCACCGGGCTGATGTGCCGGTTGATCGCGCCAAACGGACGCTCGCCGGTCGAAAGGGTCACGTAGCCGATGGCGCTGAGCATGATCACGCCCAGGATCATTGCCAGCGGCTGCAGCCACATCAGGTTGTAGCCGGCGAGAACTCCGAGATAGAGGCTGCCGGCCAGCGATCCACCGCCCAGGGTAATGGCACTCTGCAGCCATCCCGGTCCGGACAGTCTGGTAAAGGCCCACAGGAGGGAGCCGGTCCCCCGCTCTCGGGCGTCGACGATCATCTGTCGATCGCGTTCGACGCGGCTCGGTTCTTCGATGGCTGTTGTGGCCGGGGTCTCTTCGGGCATCGTGTCGCCAGCTGTTAGGACCAGGAACGCAACGGGCCCCTCGGCGTGCAGACGGGGCGCCAGAGAACTGCCGCGGGCGTACGCAGACGCACCCGGCGAGTCAAGACGCTTCAAACTACATTTGCGCGAAACATGACGCAAGCGCGCGGCCCCGTGACGACAGGGCCCCCCCTTTCGGTCGCCGTCCCGTCGCGCTACAATCGGCCGGTAGCACTTGCGATTGATGAAATGGAGTTCGCCCAGCCTTGTCGTCGGTTGACCAACTCACTCCCAGCCAGCGTGCCGCCGTCGAGTGCATCGACGGCCCTCTGCTCGTTCTTGCCGGTCCCGGATCGGGCAAGACGCGGGTGGTCACGCACCGCATCGCCCGTCTCGTCGAGCACGGGGTTCCGCCGCACCAGATTCTGGCGATCACCTTCACCAACAAGGCGGCCGGCGAGATGGCGGACCGCGTTGGCCGGCTGCTTCCCGGGGCGCGGGTTCAGGTCAGCACATTCCATCGCTTCTGCGCCCGGCTGCTGAGACGGTATGCCTCTGTCGTCGGCCTGCAGCCGAATTACACGATCCTCGACTCCGCCGATCAGAAGCAGGTCCTTCGCAGGGTCATCAACGAGCTGGACCTCGATCCGGTCCACTACTCACCGGAGAAGGTCGGCTACCGGATCAGCACCGCCAAAAACGATCTGCAGACCTCTGAGGACATCCAGCGGCAGTACGAGGAGTCCATTGCCGATCACTGGCAGGCGGTCATCGCCCGCGTCTACCCGGCCTACCAGCGATGGCTGCTCGAATCCAACAGCGTCGACTTCGACGACCTGCTGCTGCACGTCGCCACAATGTTGGTCGAGAACGCCGAGTTGCGTCAGGAGCTGGACAGCCGGTACCGCTACATCCTCGTCGACGAGTACCAGGACACCAACGCCGCCCAGTACCAGATCATCGCCGCCCTCTCTCAGGAGTATCCCAACCTGTGCGTGACGGGCGATCCGGACCAGTCGATCTACGGCTGGCGGGGAGCGCGGATCGAGAACATCCTGCGGTTCGAGCGGGACTACCCCGACGCCCAGGTGGTCCGACTCGAACAGAACTTTCGCAGTACGCAGGCGATTCTCCGCTCGGCCGACCGGCTGATCGGGCACAACACGCAACGGAAGGCGAAGCGACTGCTGACTGACAACGACGAAGGAGACGCGGTCGAACTCCTCGAGTTCGCCGACGGCCACGACGAGGCCGACGGACTGGCCCGCCGCATCCGGGATCTCGTCGAGGCAGGCAAGGCGTCCTACGGTGACGTCGCGGTCTTCTACCGGGTCAACGCTCTGTCGCGGCAGCTGGAGCTGGCGTTGCTGCGGTATCGGGTCCCCTTTCAGGTTGCCGCCGGCGTCGCCTTCTACGATCGGGCCGAGATCAAGGATGCCCTTTCGTATCTGCGGTTGATCTACAATCCGAACGACCGTTCCGCGTTTCTGAGAGTCGTCAATACCCCGCTGCGTGGCCTGGGGGAAACCTCTCAGCGACGGCTGGTCGCCTGGGCGGCGGACAACGGCTGCAACTTCCTGGAAGCCGCGGCCCGCGCCAAAGAGATTCCCCGCCTCACCAAACGGGCGGTGGCCGGCTTCGAACGCTTTGCCCGGCTGATGGGCGAATTCTCGCTCGCCGATGCCGGCTCGGTCGAAAAGCTGCTGCTGACCGTGCTCGACCGGACCGGCTTTACCCGTCCCTGGGAAGGGAGCCTGAACGAGCAGGATCAGCAGCGTCTGGCGAACGTCCAGGAGCTGGTGACCGCCGCCCGGCAGTTCGATGCCGTCCACGGGGACGAACCGGACCTCGAAGCCTTTCTCGAGCAGACGTCACTGGTGAACGAGACCGATTCGCTCGATCCCGCGGCCGGTCAGGTGACGCTGATGACGCTGCATGCGGCCAAGGGGCTCGAATTCCCCTTCGTGTTCATCCTTGGCGTCGAAGAGGGGCTGCTCCCGCATGAGCGGGCTGTTCGCGACGCGGGGAAAAGAGAACTCGAGGAGGAACGGCGCCTGCTGTTCGTCGGAATGACCCGGGCGGAGAGACGTCTCTGGCTGACGCAGGCCGTTACGCGCGAGTTCCGGGGGCGAACGCTGCACACGATCCCGAGTACGTTCCTCAGCGAACTGGAGTATTCCCGCGTCGACGCCAGTCAGCGCGGCGACCTGTTTCCCGACTGGCAGGCGGTCCCCGAACCGCAAACGGACCGCAAAGCGCTGCCACGGGATTCCGAAGGGAAGCTCGACTTCGGCAACGGGGCGAAAATTACGACCGCAGCGAGTCTGCTCAAGGGCTCGTCCGAAGCGGTCGAACTCCCGCGCGGGTTCGCGCTGGGAATGCGGGTCCGACATCCGCGCTACGGCGTCGGAACGGTCACTGAAGTGGGCGGCTTCGGCATGCGGCGGACCGTGACCGTCAACTTCTCTGAGGCGGGGCGCACCGAAAAGTTTGTCGCTGCCAAGGCGCCTCTGCAGCCACTGGGAACCTGACGCACGACCGGTACGTTGGCCCGGATCAGGCGGCGTACATGCGGTCGAGGACTTCGCGGCCCGACTCGGTTTCAGACACCGACATCTTCTCGCGAAAGATCCGACGCAGCGAGCAGGTCAGTCGCCACAGACCATGCTTCGACAGGTAGTACTCGCGGTCCTCGTTCGTCGCCAGGGCCGCCCGGATCCGATCGCAATTTCCAGGATCGACCGCGAACTCCGGTGCGGCCTCCTTCTTGACGAAGACCGTCAGGACGTGCTCCGTATTCGGCACCAGCGTCGTCTGTTCGACGTGAAAGCCGGCCTTCTGTCCCAGCAGTTCGAGTGTGCAGGGGTTGTAGTTGAAGATGTGGGCGTAGTGCCACTTGTGGCGGGCCGCGTGAAGCTGGCTCTCCACGTTCGGGACTTCAACCACGAACCGGCCGCCTGTTTTCAGGCACTCGAGGGCCTTTCGGAAGACGCCGAGCGGTTCGTTGAGGTGCTCGACGACATGGTGGGCGGTGATCAGATCGAACTCGTCGACCGGCAGGCTTGCTGACTGGAACGGGCCGATGTGCACCGGAATCTGGTACTCGCTGACGGAGTACCCGCCGTAACCCTGGTCCGGCTCGACGCCCCGTGCCTCGATGCCCCGCTGTCGCAGCAGATAGACAAATTCGCCACCGCCGGAGCCGAGGTCGAGCACCTTTGCCTCGTCGCTCAGCCACTGGCGGGCATGCTCGAACCGCATCAGGGCCCTGCGGCCGGAGCGGTAGACATGTTTGGACTTGGGATGAAAGACGCCCTTGTAGGAGCGGCGGTACTCGTTCGAGTAGTACTGCCGGACATCCTCGTCGGTGGGAATCGGGTTGGAGAAGACGAGTCCGCACTGGTGGCAGATGACGGTTTCCAGAGGATCACCATGCCGGTCGGTCGTGCCGACAATCTCGTGGTCATTCGCCCCACAGAGGATACAGGAAGATGGTTCTCGGGCTTCGGTGGAGATCACGGGACGCACCTTCTGCTTCCTGAGACGTTCGGAGTTCGCGCGGACGGGGATGGTGGCCAGGCGAAACCGTGCGCTGCGCGATGGCAGCGGAGATGGCTGGTTCCGCGAACGGCCTGGAACTCGGACGTATACGACAATTGACGGGAGTCTCCAACTGAGGGCGCTTCAGTCGGGGCCGGCTTGTACGCAATACCGGGCAGGTGGACAAGAGGAATTGTTTCGAGAGTCTGTAAGTCGCCGCGCCGACCGGCAAAAGTCGACGGTTGGCCCGCCTTTCGCCGGGGGCAGCAGGGACTCGCTTGACCGGAAGCTGCGGCATTGGGAGGCTCACTGCGGACTGTGATCGCGCGTTACCACGCACCGCTGGAGAAAGAACGGATGTCCGACCTGCTCGCACGATTCCTCCGCTACGTGAAGATCGACACTCAGTCGGATGACGAGAGCCCGACCGCGCCGAGTACCGCGAAGCAGCTCGACCTCAGCCGCCTGCTGGCCGAAGAGTGCCGTCAGCTCGGCCTTGAAGACGTCTCCTGCGACAATCACGGAATCGTGATGGCGACCGTGCCCGCGACCGTCAGCCACCCGGCCCCGACCATCGTCTGGAACGCCCATGTCGACACGTCGCCGGAATTCAGCGGGACTGGCGTTAGTCCCGTCGTGCACGAGAATTACGGCGGAAGTGATATCGTGCTGCCAGGCGATCCCTCCCGTGTCATCCGGGTTGAAGAGAATCCCGAACTCCGTGACCTGGTCGGCGGGACGGTCATCACCACCGACGGGACGACTCTGCTGGGAGCGGACGACAAGTCCGGCATTGCCGTCATCATGACTGCCGCGGCCCGGCTCATGCAGCAGCCGGACATTCCGCACGGTCCGATCCGTATCTGTTTTACCGTCGACGAGGAGATCGGTCGTGGCATCGACCATCTCGACTTCGAGAAGCTGGGCGGAGTGTGCGGGTACACGCTCGATTCGGGGGGCGTCGGCACGATCGACTGCGAAACATTCTCGGCCGATCTGGCCACGGTGACGGTCCGCGGGGTGAACACACATCCGTCGGAAGGCAAGGGCGTCATGGTCAATGCGGTCCGGATCCTTGCCCGCTTCCTCGATCGGCTGCCGACCGATTCCTGTTCTCCCGAGACGACCGATGGCCGCGACGGCTTCATGCACCCGTACCAGATCGAAGGGGGCGTCGCCCAGGCCCGCGCCCGGATCATCCTCCGTGACTTCGAAACGCCAAAGCTGGCGGAGTACGCCGACCGGCTGCGGGGCATTGCCGGCGAACTGTCGGCCGAGTTTCCGCGAGCGGAGATCGACGTCGCCATTCGCAAGCAGTACCGCAACATGGGAGACGGCCTCAAACGGGAGCCGCGAGCCGTGGAGAAAGCGATCGAGGCGACCCGGGCCGCGGGACTTGAGCCGAAGCTGGACATTATCCGCGGGGGAACCGATGGCGCCCTGATGACCGAAGCAGGTCTCCCGACGCCCAATCTCTCCTCCGGCCAGCACAATCCCCACTCCCCCCTGGAATGGACGAGCCTCGAAGAGATGTCGCAGGCGGTCGAGGTTCTCGTGCAGCTGGCCGTCGCCTGGGGGAAGGAGCACGCCTAGAATGAGCTGCAGGCCGAACACCCGAATGTCGGCACGTGTCCCGCCAGGTTGTTCGCCTTTTCACTCCGTTAACCCGCTCCGATCGCATGTCCGATTCCGTCCTCCCGCAGCATCGCTGGCACCCCCGGCAGTTCGAGCAGAACCGGTTCGTCTATCCGGTCCTCTCTCGACGGAGTCGCGGGATCTCGATCGGCGTGAACCTCAACCCGGACAAGATCTGCAACTTCGACTGCATCTACTGCCAGGTTGACCGGCGGAGTGAATCGGAAACGCGGTTCGTCGAGACCGAGCAGCTGTTCGGCGAGCTGAACGCGATGCTCGACTACTGTGCGACCGGCGAGATCTTTCGCGATCCACGATTCGAGAACGTGCCGCCGGATCTGCAACGCGTCAATGACATCGCGTTCTCAGGCGATGGCGAGCCGACGACGTATCGGAATTTCGATACGCTCATCGAGCAGGTCGCCGAGCGGAAACGGGCCCATGGCCTGGACGACGTGAAGATGGTGCTGATCACCAACGCCAGCATGTTCCATCGTCCGGTCGTTCAGCGGGGGCTGGAGATCCTCGACGCGAACAACGGCGAGATCTGGGCCAAGCTGGAAGCGGGTACCGAGGAATATTTCCGCCTGGTCGACCGCACGCGGATTCCGTTTCAGCAGATTCTGGACAACATCACCGCCGCGGCACAGCTGCGGCCGCTGGTCATTCAGAGTCTGTTCATGCGGGTCAACGGCGAGCCGCCATCAGAGCAGGAGTTCGACGCCTACCTCGATCGGCTGGAGGAGATCCAGGCGGCGGGGGGACAGCTCCGGCTCGTTCAGGTGTACACGGTGGCCCGCAGGCCGGCGGAGAGTTTTGTGCAGCCGCTGACCAACAGCGAAGTCGACGCGATGGCCGCAGCCGTCACGGAGCGGACTGGCATCCCGGCTGAGTGCTACTACGGCGCCAGCTGAGGCAGTCGGGACGGGGGCGTGGGGACGTGTGTCACGGCCTCTGGCGGTGCGGTGCTGGGACCAGTCCCAGCCTACCGTTGTAGGGCCGGCTATTGCCGGCCGATTGAAACCGGCAATGGTGTTTCCGGTGTCCCGGGGCGTCAGCAGGCGAGCTCCGAGTGTCAGCTCTGGGGTAATCTACCCCCATGTGACGTGTCGGCCCGGGAGCTCACGGTCCCCGCTCACCATCCACGGTGACGCACATGAGTGCCACGGCCTCTGGCCGTGCCGCTGGCACCCGAGCGCCGGGCATGCCCGCCATCAGGGGCGAGCATGCCACGCCGTCGTGGGACATTCATCCGCAGCGGGCAGAACCCGCCGGGATCAGAGGCTGAAGTAGCCCTTGCTGTCCAGGAATGCAACGACCTCGTCAGCGAGTTCGTCGATTCCCTTGCCGTCCGAATCGAGGACGAGCTCCGGCTTTTCCGGCTCTTCGTAGGGATCGTCGATGCCGGTGAAGCCCTTGATCTCGCCGGCACGGGCCTTCTTGTACAGCCCCTTGGGGTCACGGTCTTCGCAGGTTTCGAGCGAAGCCTTGACGTAGATCTCGACGAATTCGCCGTCGTCCAGCAGGGCCCGGACGTTGTCGCGATCGACGCGGTAGGGCGAAATGAAGGCGGTCAGCGTGATCGTGCCGCTGTCCGCGAACAGCTTGGCCACTTCGCCGATGCGGCGGATGTTCTCGGCCCGGTCCTCGGCGGAGAAGCCGAGATTCTTGTTCAGGCCGTGGCGAATGTTGTCGCCGTCCAGCAGGTAGGTGTGCTTGCCCAGGGCGTGCAGCTTGTGGTCAACGGTGTTGGCGATGGTGCTTTTGCCGGCACCGCTCAAGCCGGTGAACCAGAGGACACATCCCTTGTGTCCCTTCAGACGCTTGCGTTCTTCGCTGGTGACCGAGTGGTCGTGCCAGTGAACGTTTGTGGCAACTTGTTCCGCCATAGCCTTGTGAACTCCCACGGTTTGCGTAAACTTCTGCTTCTCAAAGAACGGTTGGGCCTGCAAATCCTAGAGGAAGCCCGAACCTGATGGAAGCCTCTTCACGGGGAACCGTCCGGGGCGCCTCTGGAGGTTCGGGCCGGCTCCGACTAAGCTGAACGTCAGCCTTCCGTGGCGGGCCCGATTGCCTGCTGCCGACCGCAAGCGGCTGACACGCAAACAATTTCAGACGGCTGATCATCCCGATGACTGCTGGCCCTAACTTCGACAAACACGAATTGATTCCGGTCATTGCCCAGGATGAAGCGACCGGCGACATCCTGATGCTTGCCTACATGAACCGGGAGGCGTATGCCGAAACCCTCCGCACCGGACGTGTCTGCTATTACAGCCGCAGCCGTCAGAAGTTGTGGCGAAAGGGAGAAGAGAGCGGCAACGTCCAGGAACTCAAGGCCCTCTACTTCGACTGCGACGCCGATACCATCCTGGTCAAGGTGAACCAGATCGGCGGTGCCGCCTGCCACGAAGGCTACCGCAGCTGCTTCTTCCGGCAGGTCGATCCGCAGAGCGAAGAGATCCGTGTCGTCGGAGAGCGGGTCTTCGATCCCGCCGAAGTCTACAAGAAAAAGTAACGCCCCGAGCTGAAGACGAGATCATGTCCGACCAGATTCTGAGACTGGGGATCCCCGCCGGCAGCCTGCAGGAAGCGACCGCGGGACTGTTCCGCCAGGCCGGCTACCGCATCACGTTTTCCTCGCGGTCTTACTACCCGGCGATCGACGATGACGAGATCGAATGCCTGCTCCTGAGAGCCCAGGAGATGGCCCGGTACGTCGAGAACGGCATCCTCGACGCGGGCATCACCGGCCATGATTGGGTGCAGGAAACGCAGGCCGACGTCCACGAGGTCTGCGAGCTGGTCTTCTCCAAGGTCAGCCGTCGCCCGGTCCGCTGGGTCCTCTGCGTCCCCGAGGACTCCCCGGTGAAGTCCGTCAAGGATCTCGAAGGCAAGCGGATCGCCACCGAAGCGGTCGGACTGACCAAGGCGTATCTCGCCAGGTACGGCGTGACCGCTAACGTCGAGTTCTCCTGGGGGGCGACCGAGGTCAAACCGCCCCGGCTCGCCGACGCCATCGTCGAAGTGACCGAGACCGGCTCGTCGCTGCGGGCCAACAATCTCCGCATCGTCGACGAAGTGCTGCAGAGCACAACCCGGATGATCGCCAACCGCACGGCGTGGGACGATCCCTGGAAGCGGCAGAAGCTCGAAAACATCTCGCTGATGCTGCAGTCCTGCCTCGCCGCCGAAGGCAAGGTCGGGCTGATGATGAATGTCCGACGCGAGACGCTGCAGGAAGTCATCGACATGCTCCCTTCGATGCAGTCGCCGACCGTCTCGCAGCTCTCCGACCCGGACTGGCTCGACGTCAGCACGATCATCGAAGAATCGACCGTCCGGTCGATCATTCCGAAGCTGAAGGAAGTCGGTGCGACCGGCATCGTCGAATTTCCGATCAGCAAGATCATCGACTAGGGCAACGGCGAACGGGCCGGGGATGTGTTGACGCTCGTTCCTCTGGTCTCGTCGCAGGTTCAGGTTGTACGCCGCGGGAGGGGGCTCCCGATCCGCAGCGAATTTACGGCAACCAACCCTCCTTGGTGCCATGCCGAACTCTCCTCCGCGAACCCTGTTCAAGCTGGGGGGCAGTCTGCTTGACGTTCCGGACCTGGCTGAACGTCTGCGGCGGCTGGCAGCGCTGAGGTCGGAACACCGGATTGCGTTCCTCCCCGGTGGAGGGGCGACCGCTGACCTCGTCCGGGACTGGTCCGACCGCTTCGCTCTGAGCGATCACGCAGCGCACTGGCTGGCCATCGATGCGATGGGGCTCAACGCGCGGCTGCTTTGTGAATTGATCCCGGGAAGCACTCTGGTCACGGAGATGCCGGCACTCCGGCTGGCGGAGGCGGACGAACGCCCGGTTGTTCTCGTTGCCGGGCCCCTGCTCCGTCAGATTGCGGAGGCAGGTGGTCCGTCGCTTTCCGAATCGTGGGAGGTCACCAGTGACGCGATTGCGGCCTGTCTCGCGGCAGCGTTGGGCTTCGACGAACTGGTCCTGGTGAAATCGTGCGAGCCCGCCGCGGACACACTCGAGACGCTGGCGGAACGGGGACAGGTTGACCCGGCGTTTCCTGAGGTGGCGGGGACGCTCGGGGCGGTCGGCTGGGTGAATCTTCGCTCGCAGGAGTTGCGAGTTCGTGCCGTTCGCGGGCGGGGACCGTGAGAGACTTTGAGGATTGCAGCGACAGAAGCGGTTACGAATACCGGTCTTGTCGCGAATCGGGCTTCTGTCCTGCGGGATGACTGGCCGATATGTGCCACGGGCCGGTCATTCAGCATGGATGGAGAGAATGATGTCCTCGAAAGATTTGCACGCGCCCGCGATCGATCCTCGCATGGCGCTCAAGCTTGTCGATACGCTCGAAAAACAGGCGGAACGGACGGATGATCCGTACCTGAAGCGGATACTGCTCCGGTCGAGCTGCGAAATCATCGACCATGTGCTCGGTCAGCATGTGCCGACCAAGTCGCAGAAAGCTGCCTGATTGCCGTGCTCCGGGGAAGTCCGGACGCGAAACATCCAGGGCGACACCTCTTTCGTGGAGGTGCCGTCCTTTTTCATGCGCCGTGAGTCGACTGCGAGGCGAGATCCGGTCCGCCACATCCGGCGAGTGTCCGCATCCGGTCACGGAACTCCCGCAGGCGGGCGAGGACCGCTGGCACGGCGTCGGGCGCGAGGCCACCGCTGGTGATTCGCTCGACCCACAGCAGCCCGCTCAGCAGCACGGCACTCTGGTCGAAGTGAACGACGAGTTGCCGCTCTTCGTCCGAAAGCGGTCGTCGTTCCGCGTACCAGTCGAGTGCCTGCTCACGACGCACCGGATCGTCACCCAGCAGCGAACCGAGCAGACGGGCCAGGTCGGTGGCGACGTGATCCCAGCGGGCGGCCGACAGATCGATGATGCCGGTCACGTCTTCGCCGGTCATCAGCACATGATCGTGCCAAAGGTCGCGCAGGCAGATCTGCAGCGGCACTGCGCGGGAAAACGGTGCGTCCAGCTGATTCGCGATCCCCTCCCGCAGCTGGCCGTACAGCAGCAGCACTTCCGCGGCGATGGTTGTCAGTTCACCGTCGGGCAGACGTGAGAGCTTCTGCATCAGGGCAGAGGTCCGCGCCGTATCCCATCGGCGAAGCAGCCGCAGACGCTCCTGGCCATTCGGACTGGGGGCCAGTTCAGGGCCGGCGAACCAGTCCTGCCCGTCCCGGTGAGTCGTGTGCTGTGCTGATGCCAAGTGGATCTCTGCCACGACGTGCATGATGCGACGCAGGCGGGTGTCGGTCGGTGCGGTGCTGAAGTCCGCCCGACCTGGCATCCAGGGCTCGAGCTGCCACCACGCTGCGTCCTGCCAGACCAGCGTGCTGCCGTCATCCGCAGTCAGCGGCACCGGGACAACATCGATTCCACGCTGAGCCAGATCGCGGATCCAGTGGTGCAGCGCGCGGATGCGGACGGGGGGCAGACCGTCATCCGGCCAGCGACGCAGGCAGTACCGTCCGTCTGCGGTCTGGACCTGCCAGATCGCCGCTCCGCTGAACCCGCACTGCGGCCAGCGCTCGATGGTCAACGTGCCTTCTGACGGGAAGAAGCGTCGCGCGATCGGTCGTACGCAGTCCATTGCTCACTCAAACTTTCGAAAAACCTGCAAACTCTCGCGGGTCGGCAGCGTCATACTATACAGTACCGACAAGGCAAGCCCTGCCTATCCTCCGTAACCTGTATAACTGTCGCGATTTGGCTGTCTGACCCAGTGCTTTCGCGAAGTGCTCGTCGTGCGGACGCGCGAGGTGCATTTGCGAATGGCGGCACGGCACCAATCCATTGACTGAAGCCAGACGAGATTCGCCCCATGCGAGTTGCCCGCGTTGTTGGAACCGTCTGCTGTCTGACTGCCCTGCTCTGGTCCGCGCGTGTGGGCTGGACGCAGGAGGACGACCCCGCCCCCTCGACGGCAGATGCCCCGAACGGTGCTGCTGTCGAGTCCGATTCGACTGGTCAGTCGGCCATCTACATCCCGTACGAGCGGCTGGATGATGTCTTCGAGGATCTCAACTCGACAGTCGTCCTCCCGTATGCCGAGTACCTCAAGCTCTGGCGCGCCGGACAGCCTCATGTTGCCGACGGTGGCAAGGTCGATGCCGTCATCACGCGGTCGACGTACACCGTCACGATTGATGAGGACGTGGCCCGCATTCAGGCCGAGCTGACGGTCAACGTCCTCGGCAAGCCGTGGGTCGAAGTGCCCGTTCGCTTCGGTGATGCGGCGGTCGGCACACTGAGTGTGAAAGGGGACGAGCTGGACGAAGGCGACGTTCTACTGAAGGGAACCGGCGACGGAACGTATGCGCTGCTGTTCGGCAAAGCGGGCCTGCATACGCTCACGATCGAGCTGGTCAGCCGCGTGCGCACGTCTCCCGATGGTCGCGAGTTCACGTTCGAATGTCCGCCCGTTGGCATCACGACACTGGAACTGACGATTCCCGAAGCAGAGCAGACTGTCCAGGTGACGCCGCAGATCGTCGCGCTGCCGGTCGACGAGGCGGCCAACGAAACCCGCGTGAAAGTCGGGCTGGGAGCCACGGGACGGATCACGGCCCGCTGGCATCCCCGTTCGAGTGCCCAGCCGGAGATGGAGCTGCTCACCAGCGTCAACAACCGGCTGCTCGTCAGTGTCGAGGATGGCCTGGTCCATACGGATTCGTATCTTCACTTCGATGTGCTCCGTGGACGACTCTCGGAAGTCCAGGTTGTCGTACCGAAGGAGCATCGGATTCTCGACGTTTCGGCCGATGCCCGGATCAAGGGGTGGCGGACCGACGAAGAAGAGAACCGGCAGCTGGTGACGATCGAACTGCTGACGGAGTCCGAAAAGGATGTGTCGGTCGAGATTCATACCGAAGGAAAACAGGCCGAAGACGCCTTTGCCGTCGCCGGTATCGGCCCGGACGGAACCGTCTACGGCATCCACGCGGTCGGTGCCGTGCGCGAGAGTGGCCAGCTTGTTCTCCGGCACTCTGCCGACCTCGATCTGACTGTGGTCGAGCAGCAGGGCATCATGCGGATCGAGCAGGGACAGGTCGACGAGCGGATTCGCGGCAACGGCCTGGCATTCAAGTACTACAACCCCGGCTTCGTGCTGCGGGCCCTGGTGCGACCGGTCGAACCGCGGCTGGTTGTCTCGCAGTCCACGCAGCTGGTTTTTCACGACGACGAGCTGCGGCTGCAGACGCAGCTCGGCTATACGGTCGAGCGTGCCGGCATCTTCGAGTTGAATCTGCTGTTGCCCGAGAACCTGCAGGTCGATCAGGTCGCCTCGCCCGCGATGCAGGACTACAGCATCGACGAGGAGACGCGGGTGCTGACGGTCCTGCTCTCGAGCAAGACGCAGGGAGCGATCAACCTCAATGTGACCGGTCACCTCGACTACACGGCCGGGACTGCCGACGAACTGACGCTTCCTCTCGTCGAGCCGCAGGGTGTCGAGCGTGAGACCGGGACGATTCTGGTCTTCGCTCCGCCGGCGATCGAACTGATCAGCGACGAATCGCAGGTCGTTTCGGCTCAGCCGATGCCCGCTCCACCTGGTCAGCGGATCGGAGAAGCGGTGCTGGCATCCGCCTGGAATTACACACGGCGGCCGGTCACGATTCCGGTCCGCACCGTCCGTAAGCCGACGCGGTTGACGGCGGAGGTCGGCACCGTGATCGACGTGAAGCCGGAAACGACCGAGGTCCTCACGCATGTCGACTTTCTGGTCGAGTACGCCGGAGTCGACACCTTTCGGTTCATGGTGCCCGAAGCGATCTCCGAGCGGCTGCAGATCGAGAGCGTCAGCGGCGATGCCGCCGCACCTGCCATCAAGCAGAAGTCGGCCGCGGACCCGGTTGATGGCTGGGTGACATGGACGGTCGTCATGCAGCGCGACGTGCTCGGGCGACAGCGGTTCGAACTCCGCTATGACCTGCGTCAGGCGACGGCCGGTGAGGAGACCGACGAGGCTGCGGACGCCGCCGACGAAGATGCACAGGCCGCGGCACCTGCCGACGATGCCCCTACTGACGATGCCGATGGTGACGCGGCCGACGATGCCGATGCCGATGCTGACGAATCGACCGACGAGGCGGATGTTGAGCCGGCCGATCAGATCGAGATTGCGATCGTCCGTCCCCTGGGGCTCGAGGAAGCGAACAACCGTGACGCGGTTCCGCTGACGCGAGCCCGCGGCGAGATCCTCGTCAAGAAGGACCGCTCGCTTTCAGTCTCGGCCATCGCGGAAGGAAGCGGCATCGAGCCGATCGACATCCGTGAGCTGACACTGATCTCCGACAGCGGCACGCAGGCGTTCAAGTACTTCCGCCAGGGGAACGACGACATCGTCACCGTCACGCTGACCCGGCAGACGTTCGAGATCGAAGAAGTCGTCGCGACGGTGGTGCGGCGGGCACTCGTCGAAGTTGTCCTTGGCGAAGATGCCACCGCGACCTACCGTTGCCGCTTCCGGCTCAAGACGAGTGAACGTCAGCGGCTGGAAGTGGCGTTGCCGCTCGGGATGGAACTGCTCGGCGCGTTTGTGAACGATCGCGAAGTCCGGCTCGAGAAGACCGGGGCGCAGCCTGAGGCCGACCGCGAACGGTACTGGATCGACGTGGCCCGGACCGCCTCCTCGGACGAAGAGTTCACGCTCACGTTCCAGTTCCTCTGGGGCGTGTCGGATCCGCCGTTTCAGAGCACGTATGGTCGGGGAGGCCTGCATCTTCCTCTGCCGGAAATCGGCGGCCGCGAGACATCCGTCGCCGTCCAGCAGCTGCGGGTCCTCGTGTGGGTTCCGGAAACGTTTGCCCTGGTGGGTGAGCCCGAGCACTTTCAGCTCGACCGAAACCGTCGCCCGTTCTCGCTGGTCCTGGCGGCCCCGGCGGGAAGTCCCGGTTTCGATCCGGATTCCTGGATTGGCGGCGATACCGGTGTCCCGCTCAGCCTGCCGACCGATGGGCGTGTTCAATACAGCTATCACTCGCTCGGCAGCCGTCCGGCGATCGACGTGAACTGGTGGTCCCGTCCGAGAATGGCGGGCACACTCAGCATCGGGCTGGCACTGATTGGCATCATTCTGCTGGCCACGTCCTGGGCAAACAAACTCAGTGTTCTGCTGCTGCTGGCCCTCGGGGCGGCATTGCTCGGACTGTGGGACAGTCATCTGCTGGCGCACGGACTGGCCGCGGCCCGCTACGGACTGGCGTTCGTGCTGGCGCTGTGGCTCGTCCATGCCCTGTTTGGCGTGCGACGTGGGACGGCAGCCGCCGCAACGGCACCGACACCGCCTGCTGCATCCGGCACCACCCAGGCATCCACACCCACGGCCCAGGGAACCGGCGGCACGTCTGAGGCGAAGTCTGAGGCAAAGAAAGACGAGAAAACACCGGACGACAAACCTTCCGGGGAGACCGGCAGTCCGCCGCCAGATCGCGAAGGCGATTCCTGACCGAACGTGTCATGCGTGACTGGTGCGTACTCTGGCGAACCTTCTCCCGACGGGACGACTGATGTCTCTGCAACGATATCCATACCGGACCGCCTGCATGCGTATTCGCGTCTGGCAATCGATCACCCTGGTCCTCGCGGCGATCGGGATGTTGATGCTGGCCGGCTCCGACACGCGAGGCGCCGACGAACTCGAGACGCCCCGGCGGATCTATGTGCCGGTCGACGATCTCGATGCGGTCCTCAACCGCGACCGTCAGGGCGTTCTGATGCCGCAGGAGGAGTTCGACGAACTCTACCAAAAAGCCAACGACGTCCTGAAGAACCAGCCGAATCAGCCGCGAACGGTTGTCGTGTCATCCGGCGACTACACGGCGTCCATCAACGGTGATCGTCTCGAACTCCGCGGAACGGTCCGCTTCCGGCAGTTCGTCGGCGACTGGTATCGCGTGATTCTGCCCGCTGGGGGGCTGGGAGTTGAACAGGCGGTTCTGGACGGCGAGCCGGCACGCATCAGCCGGGGCAAACAGCACCCGAACGTGCTGGTGCTGTACTCGAAGGAAACCGGCGAACATACGCTGGAGGTGACGCTCTCGGCACCGCTTGTGGGCGCCGGCAGCGACCGCATCGCCGACTTCGAGCTGTTCAACGCTCCCACCGGCACGTTCACCTTCGAACTGCCCGCCGGAAAATTTCTCGTCGTCGACGGTTTGCAGCTCAAACGCCCGGCCGAAGCTGATCAGCCGGCAGAGTACGAGTTCCCGATCGGCGGCCGCAAACGACTTCAGCTTCGTGTGACGGAACGTCAGACCCAGGCCCGCGGCGACGTTCTCACCTTCGCAAGTACTGCCTACGGAGTCCGCGGCGCGCCGGGCGAAGTCACCTGGTCTGCGACGACGCAGCTGCAGGTCTACGGACAGACACTCGACCGGCTTGTCTGCACCATCCCGCGGGATCTGGAGATCACCGCCGTCGCGTCCTCCGGCCTGGAATCCTGGGAACTTGGAGACGTTGACGGCGACGACTCCCGAACGTCCATCACCCTGACCTACCGCCAGCCGTTCGATGGTTCCCGACGCATCGAGTTCCGTGGCGTGGTCGAGCCGGCCGATGACGATGTGTGGTATGTCCCGGGGCTCAGCTACAGCAACATCACGGCCCATACGGGAACGGTCCTGGTCACGTATCCGCAGGGTGTGCGGGTGCAGCTCGACGAGATCTCCGGGGCCCGTCCGACGACCGCGCCCGGCTCCGATGCCGCCGGCGACGGCCGGCTTCGCTACGAGGTCTGGCAGGACGACTTCCGGCTTGGATTCCGTACCGAAGCCAAGCAGCGTGAAGTCCATGCGGCGATGACGAACGTGCTCGACATCAATCGTCGGGGCCTGGACCTGTATGCCTCGGTCAACGTCGAAACCCTGTTCGCCCCCTTGTTCGACGTGCGACTGACGCTGCCGGCCGAATGGGAAATCACCCAAACGATTGCGGCCGGCCAGCCGGTGCAGTGGCAGCTGGTTCCGTTGGAAGCCGGACGGCATCAGGTGCGGATTCCGCTGAGCACACCGCTTTCGGTCGGGCAGAGCGTGGCGGTGCAGGTGGTCGCGCATCGGGATCTGGAAGACTGGCCGGTCGAAACAACGCCGGTCCGCATCGCGCTCCCGGAGGTTCGCCTGCCACAGGCCGATGTCGTCGAAGCACTGTTCGGAATCGTCGCCGACGACGATCTGAACTTACTGCCAATCGATATCGAAGGGCTCGATCCGGCCCGGCAGTCCGACATGACGCTCCTCAACGGCAAGCTGTCTGCGGTCGGCCGCACGGTGCGACTCGGATACAGCTACCAGGACACTGTCTTCTCCGGGCAGATCGAAGTCTCCCGCAAGCCGACACAGGTCACGGCCCGGTCGGTCACGCACTTCCGCATCGGTCGCGAAACCGTCTTTACGCATTGGGAATCCCGCGTCGCCATCACCGGCGGTGGCCGCCGGGAGATAGAGGTCTCGGTGCCCGAATCCGCCGGCACGGACCTCCGTTTCCACGTGGTCGACTCAACGACCGATGCGGGGGCGAATGCCGGCGTTCGCATCGTCGAGCAGCAGCCGCAGGATCCCGCCGACGGCCGGCGAACCTGGACGCTGCGGTTTGATCGCCGGGTGCGTGGCGACATCCGGATCGCCGTCGATCTCCGTTCGACACGGGGGGATGACGCGACCCTGTCGGTGCCGGAACTGACCCTGCCCGGTGTCGCACTCTCGTCCGGCTTCATTGCCGTCGAGGCGGCTTCGGATCAGCGATTGCGGTTCAATGCGCTCGGCAGTGACGGGCAGCCCTTGCGTGAGGTCGACCCGGTCGACTTCCCCAGCAGCAGCTACCAGCCGCAGGAACGCGTGGTCGCCGGCTTTGCGTACACCCGCCCGGGCTGGCAGGTGGCGGTGGCGACGACGCGGTTCGAGCCGGATGCAGTTCCCACGGCCGTGGTCCATGACCTGAGCCTCGAGAGCGTTCTTTCTGAGGACGGTCAGTTTCAGCACGTCGCGGATGTGACTCTGACGGCGGTGGGAGTGCAGGCGATTCGGGTTCGTCTGCCGGAGCCGTCCCGCCTCTGGTCGACCAGTCTGGATGGATCACCGGTCGAGGTTCGCCGTGGCGACGACGCCTATCTGATTCCGCTGACATCCACGGAGAATCCGACCGGACAACGGCGGCTGGAACTGTTCTACGAGACGGCCGTACCGCCTCTGCGATCACCGGGGGAACTGCGACAGGCGTCTCCGGCGTTCGCGGTCGTCGGGGGAGATGGAGCCGAGCAGTCACTGGAGATCCTCGAACAGTCCTGGCGGGTTCACCATCCGCCGAATCTGCTGTTCCTGGACAGTGAAGGACAGTTCCGGTCGACGGACGAGGTCCGGCCGGACAGTCTGCTGTGGCGGATTCGCGAAGCGCTCAAGGCTCCGTCGCCGCGCGACATCGCGGTCAGTGCCGGCGTGCTGATCGTCGCCGCGTCCGTCCTGTTTCTGCTGGCTCTGGGGATCGCGCGGTTCGGTTGTCTGGGCAGCGTGCTGAGCTGCCTGGTGCTCGGGATCATCGCTGTGGCCCTGATGTTGCCTGCGATGTGGCGGGCACAGGAAGCGGCCCGGTACGACGTGGCAGCGGATGTTGCCGCCACGACGGAGGCCGCCAACGAGGCCGAAATCGAAGAACTTCACGAGTTGACAGACGAGATGTCCAGCCTGGGCGGCTACGGCGACTCTGGAGCAAGAGGCGACGGGCAAGGCCTGATGGGAGGCGTCCACAAAGGAGCGTTTGAAGGGGGCGAGTCCGACATGTCGTACGGGGTGCCTGAGAGTCCGGTGATTGAAGCCGAACCGGCCGACAAGTTTTCACCCGCCCTTCAGCCGTCGTCACGACCGGAAATGGCTGGTGAGGAAGCCTCCCGTCCTGCGGGAGTGACCCGCGGGCTGGCCGCACAGCCGGCCGCCCCACCATCGGCGGCGAATGGCTCGGGGCCTGACTTCGACGGCGCCGGCATGGGCGGAGGTGGATTTGGTGGTGCGGTTGCCGGTTCCGATGCGGAATTCGAAGTGCCAGTCGACAACTCCGTCGAAGACTTCGAGTTTGCCGGCTTTGCAGCCGGGCGGGGAGCTCTGCTGTCGCTGTCGTTGAAGCTGGACCCGCCACCGGAAAGCGTGACCCGGGAATTCCGCTACTTCGGAGCCGGAACGTCTGCAGCCCGGGACGCGCTGCGGCTGACGGTCGCGGACGAACGGGATGGACGCATGCTGACGCTGGCGGTCGCGGCGGCAACCCTGGTCGTCTTCTGGTTGGGAGGACTCGTCAATCTGACCCGGATGGTCCCGTTGATGGTCCTCGTGGCCGGACTCCCACTTGCCCTGCTGACGGTCGTGCCGGCTTCGATGCTGTTCGTCCTGGACGGTCTGTTTCTCGGTGGCGTGGCGTCTCTGGTCCTCTGGACCATCGTCTCCATCTGTCGGGCCTGCGCATCGCTTTGCCGGCAATGGACCGGTTCCCCGACCGCGTCGTCCGTGTTGCTCCTGGCTGTGACGCTCGGCTCGTTGCTGACCTCCGGCCAGGCATACTCCGCGGAACCGGCCATGCCACCGGCAACGCCCGACTCCATCACCGGTCTGCCGCACGTCATCGTGCCCTACAAAACCGGGAGCGATCCGCTGACCGCCGAGCGCGTTCTCGTGCCCCACGATCTGTTCCTGAAACTCTGGAACGCAACGCATCCTCAGGAGGAACCGGCGGGGCGGGCGCTCGAAGACTGGATCGTCTCCGAAGCACTCTACGCGGCCCGTCTGGAGACCGCAGCGGATGAGACGCGCGTGGCGGTCACGGCACGCTACGTCGTCCACAACCTCACCGACAGTTCGGTGCGCGTGCCACTGCCGATTGGAAAAGTGGCTCTGGAGTCGGCGCAGCTCGATGGCGAGACTGCGCCGCTGATCACCGCGGAGGAGGGGGCGTCGGTCGTCATCGGCGAGTCGGGCCGGCACGTGCTGGATGTGACCTTCTCAATCCCTGCGGAAGTGACTGGTCCAGCGGGACGGTTCACCCTGCCGCTTCGTCCGGTACCGACCGGCCGTTTCAGCTTCGAGCTGCCCGATGTTGACGACCTGGTGGTCCGCGTGAACGGCGGTCAGTCGACCTACCGCATGCGTCGCGTCAACGGTGATCCGGTGATCGAGACTCCGGTTGATCAGGGGGGCGACCTGACTGTTTCGTGGCAGCCGCGTGCTACTTCGGGGAGTGCGCAGGGAATCGTCCATGTCGAGTCGACGACGGCCTCTCGCGTCACCGATGCAGGGCTGGAACTGCAACAGACGCTCTCCATCAACGTGCGTCAGGGAGCACTGGCGGACATCTCGTTCGCGCTGGCGGAAGGGCTGGGTGTCAAACGGATCGCCGGCCCCGATCTCGGTGGATGGCAGATCGACGAAGACGGCGAATCGCGATCATTGCGCGTCATCTTCCGCCGTGAGATCGATGCCGACACGTCGCTGACGATCGAGCTGTACTATCCGCTGACACTGTCGGATGAACCGCTGCAGGTGCAGTTTCCGCAACTGGTACCGCAGAACGTCTCGCGGGAGACCGGACAGATCGGCGTGCTGGCGTCGGACCGCTACGTCGTACGGACCGGAAACGTGCAGGGGGCCCGCCAGATCAACATCGATCAGTTTCGCATTCCCGAGGGGATGGCCGCGGCGGACGAGACAGTGCGGTTTGCCTATCGGTTCGCGGCCCGTCCGATCGAGATTCCGTTTTCCGTCTCACGCAGCGAGACCGAGACACGCGTCGCGGTCAGCCACGGGGTCGACATCGGCCTCCGCAAGGTGCAGATGGCAAGTCGGATGTACTTCGATGTGCGGGGGGCGCCCAGGGCGTCACTGACGGTTGCGCTGCCGGACGGCTATCTGCCGGTCGAAGTGGCCGCCGACTTTCTGGTCGACTGGTACATCAGTGAGGCCGAGGGACGACGGGCGCTGACGGTCGAACTGGATCAGCCGCGCAGTGGCGGAATCGACGTGCTGCTGGACGGTCACGTTCCGCGGGGACAAGGGGGGAATTCAGTCGCTCTCGCCCTGCCGCAACCGGTCAACGTTGCCCGGCAAACAAGTCACCTGGCGATCTGGATCGATGAGACCTATGCCACGTCCGTCACGTCGACCGGAGACTGGCAGTCGGTTGCACCGGACCAGTTGCCGTCGCAGATGCTGCAGCTGCAGCCGACGGCTCCGCGGTTGGGATTCCGTTCCACGACCCTCGATCCGGAGTCGGTTCAGATTGACCTGACACGGACCACGCCCCTGCTCTCGGCTGATGCCGTGACGCTGGTGGCGGTTTCCGATACAGCGATCGACTACGGTCTGACACTGCAGTGGCGGATCGAGCGGGCGGCTACGGACACGCTGGTGTTCACCACGCCGGAGTGGCTGGCCGATCAGCTGGAATTCTCCGGCCCGGAGATTCGCCAGGTGAGTCCGGAGCCTCCGGTCAACGGTCGCGTCCGCTGGACACTGACGACTGTTGAGCCGGTACGCGGGCGGTATCTGGTGACGGCCGTGGCGACACAGCCGCTACCGGATGACAAGCTCGTGCGTCCCCTCGATATCCGTTTCGAGCAGCCGGCCGCCGAAGCAGGGTCGCCACTCGAAGTGCAGCGTCAGTATGCCATCCTGGTGAATCTGTCCGCACAGCGTCTTACGCCGGTTGACGCCGACAGTATCGAGACAGTCCGAGTCGAGGATCTGCCGATCCGGCTGGACAACTCGCAGGTCCAGCAGGCCTTCGAGATCGTGCGCGTCCGTCCGGATCAGATGCCCGCCTGGCAGATGGAGCGGTTCGATACCCAGCAGGGGGCGGCCGCCACGGTGACGGATGCCGAATTGACTACCTTGCTGGCACACGACGGATCATGGCGAACCCGCGCAGTCTACACGGTTCGCAATCGCGGTCGGCAGTTTCTGGCGCTGCGTGTTCCGGAGGGGGTGCGGACCCTCTCCGTGTTCGTTCGTGGCGAACCGTCCCGGACGGTGACGACGCAGCTGGGCGAAGAGACGATTCACCTTGTCGCCCTTCCGCAGACCAGTATCTCCGATCTGTCGTTTCCTGTGACGATGATGTTCGCCGGACAGATCGCAGGTGGAGACCTGGACCGGTTCCGGTTGCTGGGGCGGACGATCCGATTGCCGGCCCCCAGCGTCGTCGGCGCCCGCACGTCCCAATCGCAGGCAGGGTCGGAGGAATTCGGACTGCCGGTCGTGCAGACGCGCTGGACGGTGTACCTGCCGGAGGATCTGGATGCGGCACCGGTCCGCGAGCCGGGCGCGACGAACCTCACGTGGCACACCGACAGCGATTCGTGGGTCGATTACGAGATGCAGCGACTTTCGCAGCTGAAGACGGAGGTGGCCGAGCTGACCCGCATCGCCGGGAGCAAACGCTACAGCGCCCGTCAGCGTGCCCAGGCTCGCAGCAATCTCAAGCAGCTCGGACTGGCCGTGCACGACTACTACGACCTGGGAGACCGCGGTCTGAAGGCGTCGTCCGGGGCCGTGCGGGAATTCGAGTCGTTTCGTGAAGAGCTGGCTCAGGAAGCCATCACGAATTCGGCAATTGCCCTCGACGATGCGGCTCGCGGTTCCGGAGTAACCGACTTCGATGGGGATGGTGTCCAGGTCGAAGATGGACGTCGCTACATCATCGTGCAGAATGGCCTGATCTTCGACAACAACTTCGACTACTCCGTGCCGGGGGAGGCGAGCGACGCATCGGCCAACGGAGCGTTCAGCTTTTCCGGCAAGGGGGTCACACTCGAAGAAGCGAAGCGCAGCAAGGCGAGTGAACTTGCCAGTTCCCTGGGGAGAAACTCGCGTTCGGAACTGCGCAAACAGCTCGAAGGGCAGTCGCTGTTCGGCACCGATGCGCCGGCCCAGAGCGGCCGGCAGGTGCGGCCGGGACAGCAGGCGGAAATGTTCCGCAGGGGGCGACTCGGCGGCGAAGCCCGGGACAGGAACGAATCGCTGTCTCTGCAGATTCAGCAGCAGAACCAGGTCGAGCTGCAGCAGTCGGGACAGTATCCGGCGGCCGATATGATCGTGCCGGCAGTCACGTTCGACGGCGTCGCTGCTGAGGGGGTCGCTGACTGGGGAACCGTCGCAGCGCCGTGGAGCAGTGCCGGGGGGCTCTCCCTCGAAATGAATCTGCCGCAAACGGGCCGCGAACTGGTGTTTTCGAAGGTGGGAGGCGATCCGGTGCTGACGCTGTCGGTGCGGCCTCGTCAGACGGTGACGCTGGGATTGCGCAGCCTGTGGGCAGTGCTTGGCGTGATCGTCGTGGTCTGGCTGGCCATCAGCATCGGACGGGCCGGAGCGGCCGGTCACGTGATGCAGCGGATTCCGGTCCTGCTGATGGTGGTCGGGGCCCTTGGATTTCTGTTGCTGGCGGACCTGCGACCGATCGTGATGGGACTGTTTCTGCTGGGCGGTCTGGTCGCCGCTGTGCAGTACATCATCCGGACGCGGGCACGGCGCGTCTCATGAGACGCGCAGCGTGCCCGACTTGTGAGAGCAGCCTGCCGGCGATCAGAAACCGTAGCGGGGATTCGAGGAATCGAAGTCGGTATCGGTCAGGCCGACGTTCGTTTCGAGGTCGAGGTACAGGTAGTCTTCGATCAGCGGGGCCCGCTGTCCCTGGCGGGACGGGAAGCCGTACTGCTGGACGCGAATCGGCAGTCCGTTGTCGGCGTCGATGTACAGCCGCGTCATCTGGAACTTCGTACCGTTCCGACGCATCGCGTGGCTGCTCTCGATCACTTTGCAGTGCAGGTTGCCGACGCGTGCTTTGGGAAAGTAGTTGACGCTGATGCCGTCGAGCTTCGTTTCGGACAGCCACTGCTGCATGATCGTGTCGACCATTGTCCGCATGCCGACCATGGTGAGCGGGTAGCGGTTTTCCTCCATCGCCAGTTTGCCGTTGGGATCGAGGGAGATCGTCCCCACCAGCGACGCCAGGCCGACTTCGTGGACGAGCAGTTTGCCGCCGTTGCGGTTCGACACGTACAGCACTTCGCGACCGGCGTGGGGATCGAGGAACTTCATGTAGACGCTGAACGGCTTCTCGCGAAGCTTGAGCTTCATCCGGCTGTTCATGACACGTCGGCCGATCAGTTCGCTCTTTACAAACGTCGCGCGGTAGTCCTTGACCGAATCGAGGCGGTCTCGGCTGCGAGCGGCCGCACGCAGGGCCGGGACGAGCGGGTGTTCCGACGGTGCTTCTTCGATGCGGGCGGCAATCCGCGAATCGGCCAGCAGTGCCGATCCCACACAGGCGCCCGCCAGCAGACCGGTTGCGGTTTGAGCCGTCGTCCGCAGCCAGTTGCGACGTGAGGAGGCTTCAGTCTGATTGCGCATGGTCTGCATCTGTTCGCCCTGTGTAGAAGTGCCTGGCGACAATCGGCAAGCAAGCGCGACGCGGTTCCGCGCGAGTGTGGCGGAGATCCGGTTGCCGACGTCCCTCGCTCTGGTTTTCGGCAACTCAGTCGCACCGGCTTTGAAGTGAACTGCCGAAGCGAATGAAAAGTCGCAACCGTGAGCCGGTCAGACCGAACGGAGCAGTCGTCGCCACGGGGGCATCCGTGACGGGCGTCCGCAAGAGGCGGATCGCGAAAAAGAAGGAAAAGGTGCCGGGCGGATTCGAACCGCCGAATAACGGATTTGCAATCCGTCGCCTTAGGCCACTTGGCTACGGCACCGATGTATGAGTATTTCGGCAGCGGCGGGTGGCCAGCATGACCGAAACATGCGGCAGAACTGAAAATACCCCGGAGGGCCGTGCAGACTGCCAATTGGGAACAGATGCTCCAGACGCCCCAGATGCTATTGAGCACCGCTGGTTCGGTCAAGCGTATGTCGCCGCTGTTCCTGAAGGTCATCCCGACGGGATGGTCCTCCAGTCCGGACACGCCGGACCGCTGTTGAGATCGGCTCCGAAATCCCGTTTCTCCAACGCAGATTGAAAGTTTTGAGACGAATTATCTGCCCGCTCGTGCGGTAAGGCGGTGTCGGGGCGGCAACTTGCTTCCCTGCAAACTGAGAGATATCCTCAAATACAACGCCCCCAGCGGGGACACGAATTCTCATGGACGTTGTCTCGCGATGATTGCTGCTCTCGCAATCGCCTTCCGGGGCAGCACGAACATTCTCGTCGCTCCATTGCCTGGACGCTGTCGCATGTTGAGTTTCCGGAGTGCCACGTCGGTCGCCTTCTGCCTGATTTTCCTGGCCGGGCTGACCGTTCCGGCTCAGGCTGCCGAACCGTATCTCGATTTCGTGCAGGGACTGCGGGAGCGCGGCTACTACGACGTCGCCCTTCGGTATCTCGACGGAATCGAACAGGACGCGCAGCTTCCCCAGGAGATTCGGGACCGAGTGCCCTACGAACGGGGCGTGATTCTGCTGGAAGGGGCTCGTCGGCTGACGAATCTCGATGAGCAGCGCAAGCAGCTTGATCGGGCACAGGCGTCGTTCGAGCGTTTCGTGACCGAAGCCCCTCAGCATCCGCTGGCCGGACAGGCCAACACCGAGCGTGGCCGCATCCTGATGGAGAAAGCCCGCGTCGAGATCTGGGATGCCGACGATCCCGCCAACGAGGGAAACCGCGACGCGTTCCGCAAGCGGGCCCGCGACTACGTGCAGAAGGCCCGCCAGATCTTCCAGGCCGCCCACGATCAGCACAAGGCGACGTGGGAGAAGTTTCCCGTCTACATCCCCGAGGACGAGAAACAGCTGCGCGCCGACCGGGCCCAGGCGGAGGCGCTGTACATGCAGGCGCAGCTCGATCTGGCCCAGTGCGGCTACTGGGAAGCACAGACCTACGACCGGGGAAGCGACAAGTGGCGTGAGCTGCTCACCCAGGCGTCGCTCAGCTTCGAAGAGATCCACACCAAGTACCGCAGTCAGATTGCCGGACTGTACGCCCGCCTCTGGCAGGGCAAGTGCTTTGAGGAGATGGGCGAGATCCGGATGGCTCTGGGGATCTACAACGAGCTCCTCGAGCACGATCCCAACACGCCTTCCATGCGGTCCCTGCAGGACGAGACCCGACGCTTTCGCCTGATCTGCCTGAACCACGAGAAGCGGAAGGACTTCCATCTGGTCGTTCAGGAGGCGACCGAGTGGTTGAACCAGGCGCGTTCCCGTGCCCGCACGACCGTGGGGCAGGGAATCAAGTGGGAACTGGCCCGGGCGCTCGAGCAGCTTGGAGGCGACCGCTCCGTCAACGAGGCGCAGCGGAAGAACTTTCTCGCACAGGCGCTCAACCACGCCCGGGCGATCAATCGGTACCCCGGGGAACTGAAGGCTCCGTCCGGAGCACTCATTCAGCGACTGATGGTCGCGCTCGACCGGCCTGAAGGTGATCCCCAGGACTTCGATACGGCATTCGGTCTGGGCAAACAGCTGCTCGACGAAACCAAGGCGATCAATACGCGAATTGAGCAGGCCCGCGCCAAGGGAGACCGTAAGGCGGTCGCCGAACTGCAGGCGACGCTCAAGGCGACGGCCGCCGAGATGACGCGGATGTACGACATCGCCCTGAAACTGGCCGATTCCCGCACCGAAATCGACCAGGTGATGTACGCCCGCCTCCGGCTCGCCTGGGGCTACTTCCTGCAGGAAAAGTTCTACGAGTCGGCGACCGTGTCCGGCTACGTCGTGCTCAAGTACGGCGACGAGTTCGGTACGGTGGCCCAGGAGGCAGCCTTCCTGCAGCTGGTCGCATTCCAGAACGCGTATCTGCTCGCACCGGAGGATCAACGGCAGTTTGAGGCCGATCAGATTCTCGCGGCGGCCAATCTCCTGATCGAGGAGTTTCCCGATTCCGATCGTGCGACCGATGCCCGAACGACGGTTGCCAACGTCTACTGGAACTCGAAAGAGTATGCCAAAGCTGCCGAGTGGTGGGCTGCGGTCCCGACCACCGCGACCGGGTACGCCAAATCGCAGATTCAGGCCGGACAGGCGTACTGGACCGCCTATACGGAAGCGGTCAATCTTCCGGACGGCGAACGTCCCGATGCCGAGACACTCAACGACCTGCTCAGCAAGGCTGAGCTGCATATCGCGCGGGGTGTCGCGGAGATGGAGAAGCAGACACCGGCCGAGGCATTTCCCTCGGAACTGGTTCTGGGCAAATTGACACTGGCACAGATTCGCAACCTGGGCGGCATCTACACCACCGACAAGGAGTCGGGAACGATTGGTGCGGTCGAACTGCTGACCGCCGAGCCGCATGCCGTCACGACGGCCGTCGCGGTTCCGGAGGGGCAGAAGCGTCCGACCGATCCGTCGAACATCAAGAGCAGCAAGATTGCCGGCTTCGCTTACCAGCAACTGCTGCGGGCCTACATCGGCCTGCGGGATCTCGACAAGGCCCGTGATGCTCGCGCCAAGCTGGAGAGTGCTGCCGCCGGCGACGATGCGGGAGCTCTCACGCAGGTCTATGTGGCCTTCGGACAGGAGCTGCAGCGGGAACTCGAACAGCTCAAGGCGGCGGGCGAGACCGACCGGCTCAACGAGGTGCGGGCCGGGTTCGAGAGCTTTCTCAACGACCTGTTCGGCCGCAAGGACGGCCAGACATTCAACTCGCTGCTGTGGATTGCGGAAACGTATTCGAGTCTCGGCGAGGCGACCGAGGACGATCCCGCCAAGTCGCGCGAGTACTTCGACAAGGCGGCAACCACGTACCGCGACATGCTCGATCGGGCCGCGGCTGACAGCAACTTCTTCTCGAAACCGCAGCAGGCATCGGTCGTGAAGCTGCGACTGGCGGACTCCCGTCGCCGGCAGGGCGATTTCGAGGCCGCCGAACAGGTCATGCTCGAGGTCGTTGCCGAGAATCCGAACGTTCCGAATGTCCAGTTCGAGGCGGCACGGCTGTATCAGGACTGGGCCGGCAGTGGTCAGGTCGATGCCTGGAAGAAGTACGAGATCGCGATCGATGGTCGTGCCGAACCCGCTCCGGTCTGGGGGTGGGCGAAAGCGGCCCAGCTGCTGCAGCGAAACCTGATGGTCAATCAGGGGGACGAGAAGCTCGAACAGATGCATCTCGATGCCCGGTACAACCTGGGCGAGTCCTACTACCTGTTCGCCCGCGAGCAGAGTGACGACGCGGCTCGCGAAAAGCTGCTCGAGAAAGCCCACTATGCGGTCGAGGCCTTCGTGCGGATCTCCGGGGATCTGCCCGACGAAGAGTTCCAGCGGTTTGACGCGCTGTATCAGAAGATTCTGACCGATCAGGGCCAGCCGGTCGTTTCGCTCGCCGAGGTCGTCGGAACCGGACCGGCTGCGAAGCCGGCGGAAGGTCAGCCGGCCACAACGAAAACAGCCGGGACGACGCCGGAGGCTGCCGGCAAAAAGTCGGGCAAGTCCGGCGGGTCCAACATGCTGATGGTCATTCTGCTGCTCGCCGTGGGGGCCGGGCTGGTGGGTGGCATCTACTACATGTCGGTGTCGCAATCGAAGAAACGTCACGCGGCCCTGGCCGCTGCAGCAGGCAAGTCCGGGGACAACCCCCGCCGGCGCTCCAAGGCGCGCGTCTGAGTTGTTCACAAAGTATCTGTCGAACCGGACCGTGCACGCGTCGTTGATTTCGGGAGTACAGCAAACGATGAACTGGAATACCCTGCCCCGTCTGCTGGGGCTGCTCGTCGGCCTGGCGTTGATCGGCGACCCCGCATGGGCGGTCGATTCCGTCACCCGCCGGAGCACCGAGAAGGTCGCCGCCGGAGAGATTACTTCGGTCTCCCGCGACGAAGTCGTCGTCAAGCCGAAGGTCGGTTCCGAAACGACCGTCCCGTCCAACGACATCATCAAGATTGAGTGGGATGGGGCCCCGCCGGCACTGAACCTGTCGGTCGGCCAGGAACTGGCCGGCAACTTCGCGAATGCTCTGACGGGCTACAAGGAGTCCCAGGAGGCCGCGGCCAGTTCGTCGAACTCGAACATGAAGGCCGACATCCAGTTCCTCGTTGCCCGGGCAACGGCTCGGCAGGCACTGCAGCAGAACGAGGGACTCGACGAGGCCGCCACGCTGCTCGATCAGTTCATCGAGCGGTTCCGCGATCACTACCGGTTCTACGAAGCCCAGCTGTTGCGGGGCGAGGTGGCGATCGCCCAGGGGGACTACGCCGCTGCCGATTCCGCCTTCAGCAGTCTCAGCCGGTCTCCGTTCGCCGACTTCCAGATGGCTGCGAAGATCGGAAATGCGAAAACGATGCTGGCACGCAACGACGTTCAGGCCGCCAAGGCGGCATTCGATCAGGTTGCCGGTATGAACGCCTCGACTCCGCTGGAAGTCTCCCGCAAGCTGGAGGCGATGCTGGGGCAGGCGAACTGTCTGCAGTCGCAGTCACAGTATGAGCCGGCGGCGAAGATTCTCGATCAGGTCATTCGCGAGTCATCACCCGATGACACCCGCTTGCAGGCCGAGGCCTACGTTCGCCAGGGCGAATGCTACTCGGCGATTGGTGATAACACGATGCAGGCCATCATGGCATACCTGCATGTCGATGTTGTTCCGTCGCTGGCGCGTGAGAAGGAATACCGGGCCGAGGCACTGTATCACCTCTCGCAGCTCTGGCCGGTCGTCAATCAGCCGGCCCGCGCCGCCGAAGCAGCCGCGACGCTCGAGCAGGAGTATCCCGAGAGCGAGTGGACGAAGAAACTGGGAGGCCGGTAGTTTCGCGGTGCTGCGTGACCGGAGGATTCGCGAGAATCGGAGAAGCCCGGCGCGGTTCTGCCACGCGGGGCATGCCCGTCGCAGCTGCCGCTGCCAATCTCCGTCAAACATGGTATTCGGTTAAGCAGTCACTTAGAATCGCGAACTCTGATCCCAAAGCGTCGCATTTTGTGGCCATGAATCACCGATCGGCCCGAGGCTGACGGCTCCGCTGCCGGCCCGGTTGCCGCGTCGATCTCTTCCAAATCGAAAGTCGTGTACTTCTGGAGACACTAATGTCGTGGAGTCAACGACCTGCCTTGCAGGGTTGGGCGTCACTGATGGTGGTGGCGTTGCTGGTGTCGAGTCTGGGGGCCTATGTCGCGCCGACTCCGCTGTTTGCCCAGGATGATGGTGAAGCGGCCGCAGCCGAAGAAGGGACCCCGGCGGACGACACCGCTGCCGAGGCGCCCGCGGACGGCGACGGCGGGGACGCGTCCGATGACGAAGATGCCCCCCAGGAAAGTTTCCTGGCGTGGATGATTCGTGCCTCGGGCATGTTCGGTGTGGTGCTGCTGCTGCTCTCGTTCATCATGGTGGCCGTCATCATGATGAATGTCCTGCAGGTCCGCCGGGACAACCTTCTGCCGCCCGCGTTCATCGAAGCCTTCGAGCAGAAGCTGGCCGCCAAGGACTACCAGGGCGCTTACGAAACCGCCCGTTCCGATGATTCCTTCATCGCCCGCGTGCTGGCTGCCGGTCTGGGCAAGCTCAATCGCGGCTATCAGGAAGCGATCGAGGGAATGCAGGAAGTGGGTGAAGAAGAGAGCATGACGATGGAACATCGTCTCAGCTATCTCGCCCTGATCGGCTCGATCGCCCCGATGATCGGGCTGATGGGAACGGTCTACGGTATGATCAACTCGTTCTCCGAGATCGCCACCTCGCCGGTTCAGCCGAAGCCGAAAGATCTCGCCGACGGTATCGCGACCGCCCTGTTCACGACCCTCGAAGGTCTGACCGTGGCGATTCCCGCCCTGATCGCCTACAGCCTGCTCCGCAACCGTGTTGCGCGGTTCGTCCTCGAAGTGGGAATGGTCAGTGAAGGGCTGATGAGCCGGTTCTCGACGGTTGGCAAGCAGAAGTCGGGCGGAGCCGCTGTGGCGACGGCTCCGGCCAAGCCGGCCGACGAGTAATCAACGGGTCAGGATGTCCGGCTGCTCCGTACTCCGGGGCAGCGTGCGGGAGTGCCCCTCGACGGGCAGCAGTGGCTGCGTCGAAACGGCTCCGGATTCCGTCCGGAGACACCAGGGAGTCGAGCAATGCGGATCAAGCGAGCTGCGTCGTCCGTTGTCGAAGCGGACATGACGCCGATGATCGACATGACGTTCCAGTTGATCGCGTTCTTCATGATCGTGACCAACTTCGAGCAGACGCAGGCCGACGAGCGGGTCAAGCTGCCCGCCGACCAGCTCGCCCGGCCGCCGCTCGTACCACGTGAAGATGAACTGGTTCTGAACGTCGGCTTCATCCGCAACACCAAGGGGGAGAAGGTCGATCCCGATCCGTTCGTCTTCCTGGGGGATGAGAACGTTCGCGTGATGGACTACGGCCCCTACCTGAAGCGCGAGCGACAGGTTGCCGATCTGAAGCATGGCGACGGTGCCCACAAGAACATGACGGTCGTCATCCGTGCCGACTACGAGGTGCCCACCGGCCTGATTCAGGAACTGATCAAGCTCTCCCAGGAGGCGGGCTTCGAGAAGTTCTCGTTCAAGGCCAAGTCGGACGACGGGGCCGGATGACGCCCCGTTGGTTGGCGTGGTGATTCAGACGTGTTTGCGGCCGAACGTACTGCAGGGTGAAGAGCATGAAGATCCGTCGTGGGTCCGGGGAAGACGCCGGCAAGGTCGATATTCAGATGGCGCCGATGATCGACGTCGTCTTTCAGCTGCTGATCTTCTTCATGCTCACGCTGAAGATTGTCGCGCCCGAAGGCGACTTCAACATCAACATGCCGATCGGCTCGGCTGCCGCCGCCAGCGACGAACCGCCCCCGCTGGACATCAAGGTCCGCCTGCTGGCCAATCCGGACGGCACGCTCGGGCAGGTTGTCTTCGGCAACCGTCCGCTGGGCAACGATGCCCCGGCCTGCTTTGACCGTCTCAATCTCGAGATTGTCGGTCTGGTTGGATCGGGTGGCGGATTTGCCGACGACATGTCGGTGGAAATCGATGCCGACTACAACCTCAACTACGAGTACACCATCAAGGCGATTTCGTCCTGCACCGGCCGGATCGACCCGGTGACTCAGCAGCCGGTCCGCTACATCGAGAAGATCAAACTGGCTCCGCCTCGGCGTCCCGGCGAGGCGTGACGGCGACCGAACCGCTCATCCCCGCGGATGGCACTTTGTATGGACCGCCTTGAGCCGGCTGTGTTCGACCTGCGTGTAGATTTGGGTCGTGCGGATGCTCGCATGTCCCAGCATCTCCTGCAGGGCCCGGATGTCGGCTCCACCAGCCAGCATGTGCGTCGCGAAGCTGTGACGCAACGTATGCGGGCTGACCTGCTTGCTGCAGCCGATGCGGGCTGCGTACTTCTTGACCAGATGCCAGATCATCACGCGTGAGAGCGGCCGTCCGGTTCGCGTGACGAAGACCGCATCGGTGTCGCGCTGGCCGACCAGCGCCGGCCGCTCGCGACTCAGGTACGTCTCCAGCGCCAGGACTGCGACCGGATTGAGCGAGACGATCCGTTCCTTGTTCCCCTTGCCCAGGCACCGACAGTACGACTCTTCCAGACGCACGTCCTGCAGTCGCAGGCCGGTCAGTTCCGAAGCCCGGCAGCCGGTCGCATAGAGGACCGTCAGCAGCGCGCGGTCGCGCAGCGGATAGCTGTCATGAGGGCCTGGCGCGGCAAGCAGCCGATCGACCATCTCCGGACTCATTACCGTCGGCAGGTACTGCCACAGTTTGGGTGAGGAGAGAAGTTCGGCGGTGCTCTCGGCGAGGACGCCTTCGAGAACCAGGTAGCGGAAGTACATCTTGATACCGACCAGCCGGCGGGCGATGGTCGTTGCCGCCAGGCCACGGCTGTGCAGCTCGTCGAGAAATGCTGAGAGCAACTGCAGGTCGATCTGAGCCAGGGAACGGATGCCGCGTTCGTCGAGCCACGTCAGAAACTGCGCCAGATCGTTGCTGTAGGCCTGGATCGTGTTGGCGGCCATGCCGCACTCGGCACGCAGATAGTCCAGGAACGGCCCGCGATGCATTGCGGGATTCAGTGGCGAATCGGGAGCTGCCGGGCTGCCGGCCGGTGGACGTTTGCGCGGGGGCATGGGGCCTCGTCAAACCGCAGGACACGAACGGGAACAGCGAAAGCGACGCAGGATCGGCCGAACGTTCCCCTCAGGTGCACTGGAGCGTCGCTATTGAAGTCATCGTCATGCGGCGTGGACGCTGTTGACGCTCGCTGCGTTCCGCGCATGGAAAACGGCCCGCCGGGGCTTTCCCCGACGGGCCGTATGGATGGGGCCGCTCTACCTGTGAGGATCAGTTTTCCGACGGGGCAGCGGCGTCGGATTCTGCGGTCTGGGGCTCCGGTGTCGCGTCGCCGGAGGCATCATCGTCGGCGGGCTGGTCTTCTTCGGAGACCTTGGGGGACTCGGTCCGGTTGGCCGGCTGTTCTTCGGTCGGTGCCGGCGGGGCCGGTCCCTCGTCGTCCTTCTCCTCTGCCTTCTTCAGCGCGGCCTGCAGGTCGGCGACCTGCTGCTTGAGGGCGACGGTCTGCTGCGTGGCCTGCTGGCGCTCTGCAACGGCACGCTGACGCTGCTGCTCCGCTTCCTGTTGGGCGGCGACGGCCTTGTCCCGCTCCTGCGCGGCGACTTTCCGGGCGTTTTCGGCCTCCAGACGGGCGGCCTGAGCCTGTTGGGCCTGCTTCTGTGCGACGGCGGCCTGCTCGCGGGCCTTGTCGCGTTCGGCGATGGCGGTTGCGGCTTCGGCTTTCGCCTGCTCGGCGTCCTTGCGGGCGGTGTCCGCATCGGCCAGAGCCTGTTCCAGCTCGGCCTTGAGGGCGGCCATCTCGGCATCCATCTCCTTGATGCGGGCTTCGGCACGCAAGGCGTCTGCGGCGCGGGAGAGCGCCTCGCTGTACGAGAGCATCCGGTAGCAGCTGGTGCCCGTGTAACAGGGGCTGCAGGGAGTTTGCGTGACCGGGACGCAGGCGGGGCGGCACACACGGCGGTGGCCGGCCTGAAGATCAGTCGTCGCGCCGATGATCAGCAGCGGCAGCAGCGCATACATGGCGGGCAGTTTCATCACATCCTCCGATGTTGACTCGATTTGAAGGTCGACCGGTCCGCAGGGCGGTTGGGGAAACCTGGGTGGGACACTCAGTCGCGGGCTTGCGCATTTGATCCGGGCCGAAGCCCTCCAGATAGATCTTGCGTGCATCCGGTCGTTCATGCAACTCTCGCGATCGCGTCCCCTGGCGAAGCCCCGCCGACTCTGCGGACTGCGACGGTTGATCCGGTCAGTCCGGCCGTCCGATTGCAGACCGGACGGTGTCCCCCCTATCCTCCTCTGTCCGGAGTGAAGCCGTCGTTTCCGTCCGGATGATTCCCGCGCTGAAGAAATGATCACGATGCAGCAGTTTGAAGGGGGCACGCTGCCGGAGATCCCCGGTGGATGGACGTCCCGCACGATACCCGCAGCCGGGCGGCAGCTCGAACTCGTCCTGCCGGCCGATCCCGACGCAATGCTGGACGACCCAGCCGTCCTGGCGGCGAACGAGGTCAACGACTACATGCCGTACTGGTCGTACCTCTGGCCAGCCGCAACGATCATGTGTGACGCACTGCTTGCCGCCGACTGGCCAGCCGGGACCGAGATCCTCGAATTGGGGGCCGGCGTCGGGCTGGTGGGACTGGCTGCGCTGACCCGTGGCTGGCGCGTGACCTTCAGCGACTACGACGACACGGCACTGGAGCTGTGCCGGATCAATGCCGTGGCCAACGGCTTCCCGGAAGTCGGCACGCTCAATTTCGACTGGCGGGATCCGATCGACCGGCAGTTCCCGGTCATTCTCGGCTGCGAGATCATCTACGACGCGCAGACGCACGACGCGGTACTCGACGTGATCAGCCGCATGCTTTTGGACGACGGCGTCTGCTGGCTGGGGGACCCGGGACGGAGCCAGGCCCCCCGATTCGCGACGAAGGCGGAAGCAGCCGGCTTTTGCGTGCAGGTTCGCAACGAACAGGGGCAGCCCGATCCGCAAGCCTCTGCCGACGGCTTCCGCATCTACGAACTGCTCCGATCGGCACCGTGACCCGACGCAGGTCCGTCAGCTGATCTGACGGACCACCACGCGGTTGCCGGTCACGTGGACAACCTCGATCTCGCTTCCCTCGTCAATGAAGGGACCGTCACTGACGACATCGAGCAGGCGGTTCTCGACCTGTGCCTTGCCGGCGGGGCGCAGGACCGTCACGGTGCGACCACGTTCACCGATGAGCTCCGCTCCCGGATGCGTCAGGGAATGCTTGAGCCGGGGCGCGTCCGAAACTCCGGCTTCGTGCATGCCGGGCGGGGTCAGGAACATCTCGTTGAACAGCGGGATCCGCGGCAGGAACCGGCTGAGCAGCATTGCGATCACGACCACCGCCACGATCGACGCACTGAGGGTCTTGAGGGTCTCCGTCGCCTGGTCAAAGTCGCGGCTCGGCTCGAGATTGCCAAACGTCTGGCTGGCCATGATGAGAGCCGCAAAGATCAGCAGGCCTCCCGAGACTCCAAAGACGCCGAATCCCGGGATGACGAAGATCTCCATGGCCAGGCAGCCGATGCCCAGCATGAACAGCACGACTTCGAGCCAGCCGGCCGTTCCCCCAAGCACCTTGCTCCAGAAAAACAGCGCGAAGCAGACTGCCGAGACGATCCCCAGCAGGCCGGTCATGAAGTGCAGTTCGAGGTAGATGCAGATGATCCCGATGAAGAACAGCAGGCCCGTCACAAATCCGTGATTGAGCAGAAAGACGAGGCTGTCGATCCACGTCCGCCCGATCTTCATCGGCGTTACGTCGAGCGGAATGCCGACGCGTTCTTTCAGCTCGGAGAAATCTTCGACTGGCGGTTCGGCGATCTTCAGCTGATTGGCCCGCTTGCCGTCGAGCGTCAGCAGCAGGCTGTCGCGCGATTCGGGCACCTGCCGCCCCTTGATCCACTCGTCCCCCGCCTCGTGCAGTTCATCTTCGGTCATGTACCACACGGTCCCACGGTTCTTGTGCGTGACTTCGAAGACCGCCATTTCCTTGTCGGCCATCGCCATCGCAACCGCCTTGGGACGTCCCTTGCGTTCGGCGAGTTCCTCCATCACTTCCAGCAGGAAGCTCAGCACCTTTTCGTCGGCCCGTTCGAACTGTCCGCCTTCACGGATTTCGATCGGACCGGCGTCGCCGATCTTGGCGGTCGGCTTCATGTAGATCTCGTCGCAGCCGAGGGCGATGATCGCGGCGCCGCTGAGGGCCATGTCGGGAATGTACGCAATCGTGCGGATGTCCCGCTCTTCGAGGTCGGCGATCGTCATCGCCATGTCGCGACTTTCCCAGAGGAAACCGCCGGGCGAATCAATCTCGAAGATGATCGTCTTCGAGCCCCGTTCGACGGCCCGGTCAATCTGCCGCTTGAGGAACGACTCGAGCACCGGCTCGATCTCGCCACGGATTTCGATCAGGCTCACCTGCTCGGCGGTGCCCGGAGATCGCTGCTCGCGGAGTGTCTCGAGCGGCAATCCGTAGACATCGGCCAGCTCCGGACGGCTTTCGACGGTCTGAACGACGAGGATGTCGTGATTCCGGGCCGTCGTCCCCGAGAACAGTCCCAGCGCCCCGGATTCCTTGAGGGTCACGCGGTCCTTGATGACCAGAGCCGTGTTGAGCAGACGCTCGGCTTCTTCCTGATCGACGACTCGCTTTTCGGTCATTCCCGCGGCCGGTTCCACCGTCAGCTGCACCAGCGTTGACTGCGGGTCCATCAGTGCCTCGGCGACCGCTTCGTTCACCTTGCGATTGCGACGCTTGGCGACCATGGCACGAACGACCGCCTGCTGGTCCGGTTCCAGCGACTTGCCGCGTCCAATGTCGCCCAGCTGCGCGTCCGGGTGCATGACGATTTCATTGCATGCCAGGGCGGGAACAACATTGAAACCGGTGACAGTCTCGGGGATCCAGGCAACGGTCGTTACGTTCGAGAGTGCCGCCGAGGTGAGAAAGTCGGCCAGTCCGAACACATGGTGGAACTGGCTGTTGCCAGGCGTGAACTCCAGCACCAGGTAGGCTTTCCGTTTTTCGCGGACGGCCCGGTCCTGCAGTTCAAGCCCCGTCCGCCGGACCCATGCGATGGTGTCGTCGGTGATCGGACTCTTGAGCGTGATGAACCTGGCGATTGGCATCAGCTCGGTGCCGTCCGGCTTCGGCTTCTGGGCGACACCGATCGGAAGTCGGCTGAAGACAAGCAGGACGACGACGACAACCAGCGTGAGCCGTCGTGCGAGTGTTCCAGCCGGAAGCGATCGTGACGTCGGCATGCGCTCGTCCTGTCGTGTAACAAGATTGCGGACGACCGGTAGGAATCCGGACGCCCGGACGGAATGACCGGTTGGCAGCTCCGCCGCAGGCCAAGTGCCGCAGCAGATGCCCCGTAACCGGAATCATGGTCCTGCAGTCGATTATACCGGTCGCAAAAAATCCGGGTCAAACTTCATCCCGCGGATCATCAACCGGCGAACTGACTCATTCTAAACAAACGTGGAGGCGGTTGCGGCGGATCAGCGAGATCACCGCATGTCGAGCGGATCGACGTCGATCATCAGTTCGACCTCTCGCGGCAGTTCGAGGTTCGGGGAAACCGCCAGCCACAATGCCCGAATTGCCGCCGGATCTGTCGTCGACATCAGCAGATGGAACCGGTGCATCCCCCGCAGCCGGGCGATCGGCGCCAGTGCCGGTCCAATGACGCGAATCGGCAGGTTCGCCTTCGCAATGGCCTCGCGCAGCTGTTCGGCAATACCACGAATTCCGGCTTTGACGGCGGATTCCGATTCTCCACGCGCGACGATCCGGGCCAGCTGGCTGAACGGGGGCGTCATCGAGTCCTTGCGGTGCTTCAGCTCGTGTCGGGCAAATCCGAGATAGTCGTGCCGGGACGCGAACCGGATCACCGGCTCATCCGGACACCCGGTCTGGACGAGAACGCGCCCCGCCCGTTCCCCGCGCCCGGTCCGACCGGCCACCTGGGCGATCAGCTGGAAGGTCCGTTCGGACGCCCGCAGGTCCGGTTGGTGAAGCAGCGTGTCGGCATCGATCACACCCACAAGCGTCACATTGGGAAAGTCCAGACCTTTGGCGATCATCTGCGTCCCGAGCAGAATGTCCACCTGGCCATGCCGGAACGCATCCAGCGCCGTGTCGTGGCTGCCCGGCTTCTTCATCGAGTCACTGTCCATCCGCAGGACGCGATGGTCGGGGAATTTGGCCCGGACTTCCTCTTCGAGCCGCTGTGTCCCGGCTCCCAGGAACCGCATGCCGGGCATCTCGCAGATCGGACACCGTTTGGGCGGATCCGCTTCGTACTCGCAGCTGTGGCAGACGACCTTCCGGCGATCCTTGTGCCAGGTGAGCGTGATGTCGCATTCGGGACACTTCACACCCGCTGCACAGCGGGCACACCAGAGCACCGGACTGAATCCGCGGATGTTCAGAAACAGGATGACCTGCCCCCCGTCTTTCAGAGCCACACGGATCGAGGACTCCATGGCACGCCCCAGCGAATGGCCGCGGGCAATCTTCGGATCGTTGCGGGTGTCGACCGTGACGACCGGCGGCAGAGGACGCTGTTCCACCCGTTTGGCGAGTGTGCACAGGTGGTACTCCTTCTGTTTCGCCTTCCACAGAGATTCCAGCGTCGGCGTGGCCGATCCGAGGACGAGCGGGATCTTCTCCTGGCGGGCCCGCTGCTGCGCCACTTCGCGTGCGTGGTAGCGGGGCGTCGTCTGCTGCTTGAACGTCGTTTCGTGCTCCTCGTCAATGACGATCAGTCCCAGGTGCGGCGTCGGCGCAAAGACGGCACTGCGGGCACCGACAACCACCTGAACTTCGCCGGCAGCAATCCGCTGCCAGTGCCAGTGCCGCTCGGCGTCGCTCAGGTGACTGTGCAGCACCGCCACCGATTCGAAACGGCGACGGAAGCGTCGGATCGTCTGCGGGGTCAGGCTGATTTCCGGAACGAGCACGATCGCCTGCCGTCCGTAGTCGACCACTTCCCGGATGGCCTGAATGTAGACCTCCGTCTTGCCGCTCCCGGTCACGCCATGCAGCAGAATCGTTTCGTGCTGTCCGTTGCGGAGCAGACCGTGAATCTCGTTCAGCACCTGCTGCTGTTCAGCATTGAGCGTCAGGTCCGCCTGGCGTTCGACCGGAGTTCGTTCGACCTGAAACGTCTCCTGCCGACGGCGGATCGGTTGCACCAGTTGCTTGTCACGCAGTCCCTGCAGCGGCGCTGTTCCACACGAGGCGGCCGCCGTCAGTTCATCAGCGGTCATCGGCTCGTCGGACCGGCAGAGTTCTTCAAGGATGGCCCGTTGCTTCCGGGGCAGTTTCAGTTCCCCGATCCGTTCGCAGACTCCCTCGGCCGGAATGAAGTGAAGGATCTCGCGGGTTCCGGCCTGTTTCTTCACGCCGGCCGGGATCACCGACTCGAGCACCTGGCCCCAGCTGCAGAGATACCGTTCGCCCATCCAGCGAGTCAGTTCGAGCATCTCGGCACTGACGAGCGGCATGCGATCCACGACCGCTTCGATCGACTTGAGTCGACGGTTCGTGGCGCCCGGTTTGCCGAATCCGACACAGTATCCGGTCAGCAGTTTGTTACCGCGTCCGAACGGAACCTTCACCCGTTGTCCCGGAGCCAGCAGGGGACGCAACGGATCGGGGACGAGGTAGTGGTAAACTTCCGTCAGCGGTCGATTGAGAACGACTTCAGCGATCAGCTGGTCCGACTCGGCGGCCCGTTCCCATGGCGTCGGTTCGGGAGGAGGCTCAAAGAGCTGTTGCTGCCTGGGCTGATTCAACGGAACAATCCGGAGTGAAGGGCTGAGAGCATCTGTTCGGGACGCGATGAAACGGATGCGTTGCCGGCCGCCCTGGTGCCGGGGACGACGCATCGCAGTTCCCCCGGACATCCTAGTCGCCGGGACCGCTGGCGGGGAGGATCAGACAACCCGAAGTCGGGGGACTGGGGGCGGGCTGGTGCCACGCGGTCCCTTTGTGCGCACCGGGACCATGTTTCAGCGTTCGGGCCGCGATCGATACGGGCGTAACTCGAACCGATTCAACGCGAGGCGGTCCGGGGGGCGTCCCTCAGGCGACGTGCCGCTGGTCACTCCGCCGGAGAATCGTCGTCGCCAATGACGTCGTGCTCAAGTGCTTCGGACACCATTCGGACCTGAGTCCGCAGGGCACCGAGCAGCGCGCTGGCGGTCTCGAAGTCGTTCCGTTGAGCAGCCCGCTCCGCCTGCTGACTGAGGACGATCAGCGTCTCTGCATCGAAGTTGGATGCAAGCCCCTTGAGGCTGTGAGCGGAGCGGCCGGCCAGCTCCGCGTCGGTACGGGTGATTCCGTCCTCGAGCTGATCGCACAGCTGGACACTGTCCTCGATAAAGAACGTCGCCATGTCCTCGAGAAGCGCCCGATTGCCTCCCATCCGGCTCAGTGCCGTACTGATGTTGATGATCGGCTGATCGCCACTCGGAGGGGTGGAAGATGACATGGAAGAATTTCCGGGGTCGGAGGAAGTGTCGGACGGCCGGCTCGAAACACGCCGTTCGGTCGTTTCCACAAGGTTGATGAGCGTCTCCGCATCGATCGGCTTCGCCGTGTAGCCGTCCATTCCCGACTCCAGGCAGCGCTGGCGGTCCCGCTTCAGTGCGTGGGCGGTCATCGCGACAATAGGAATCGAGGCCTTCTTCGGGTCGTCGAGCTGACGGATCGTACGCGTCGCCTGCAGACCGTCCATGCCCGGCATCTGCACATCCATCAGAATCAGGTCGAAATCGCCGGCCATCAGTTTCTGGACGGCATCCCGACCGTTGACCGCGGTGACCGGTTTGTGTCCCCGGCGGGACAGAATCGCTTCAACGACCTTGCGGTTGGCGGGGGTGTCCTCGGCGACGAGAACACGAAGCGGATGGGCGACCGGCGAAATCGCCCGCGGTCGGATCGCCCTGGATGGTTCAACGTCGAGGGCCGTCGCGATCGCGTCATGCAGCGTGGACTGCGAGACCGGTTTCTCGAGAAACGCCTTGATCGACAGGCTGCGACAGCGGTCTTCGAACGAGTTCCGGTCGGCCGACGAAAGCATCATGATCGTTGCGCCGCGGGTCGAGGGACGCATCTGCAATGTTTCAATGAGCGTGAACCCGTCCATGTCGGGCATCAGGGCGTCGACGAGAAGGACGGTGAACGGATCGTCGTCGGTATCGGCCGTCTCAATCAGCTCGATTGCCTCGTAGCCGTTTGTCGCCACGCTGACTCGGGTTCCCCAACGGGAGAGTGTTTCCTCGAGAATCCGGCGATTGGTCGCATTGTCATCCACGACGAGAATCCGCTGCTGGCGAATGAACTCGCCGTTCGAGCGTGGGCCGGAGTCGTCGTCGTCCAGCACGCGAAACCGCGGCGTGCAGTAGAACGTCGATCCTTCATTCACCCGGCTCTCCAGCCAGATCCTGCCCCCCATCTTCTCGACAAGCTCGCGGCAGATCGCCAGCCCCAGTCCCGTCCCTCCCTGCTGCCGCGTCGTTGACGCATCGATCTGGGTGAACGGAGCAAAGATCGCGGCCTGCTGATCCTCCGGGATGCCGATACCAGTGTCCCGTACCGCAATCAGCAGCCGGGTCGTGTCCGCCTCGGTCGAGTCGACACTGACGCGGACGGTAACGTCCCCTCCCTCCGTAAACTTGATTGCGTTTCCGACCAGGTTGATGACGATCTGACGCAGCCGCCGCGAGTCGCCCTCCAGCAGATCGGGGACGTCGGCATCGACTTCGTGTGTCAGCTCAAGCCCTTTTTCGTGTGCCCGCAGCGAGAGAATTCGCATCGCTTCGCTAATGGCGCGGCGAATGCGGAACGGGTCGTGCTCGAGTTCGAACCGCCCGGCTTCCATTCGCGAGAAGTCGAGCAGGTCGTTCAACAGTGCAAGCAGAATGTGAGCCGAGTCCCGGGCTGTCTCGAGGTAGTCCCGCAATCGCGTTGGCAGCGTTTCGTCAAACAGGCTCAGCTCGACCATGCCGATGATCGCGTTCATCGGCGTGCGCAGCTCATGGCTGATGTTGGCAAGGAACTCGCTCTTGGCCAGGTTGGCCTGCTCGGCCTGATCCCTGGCGTACCGCAGCTCGGCCATCCGCTGCTTGCGGTCCGAAATGTTGCGTTCGATCGTGGCCGTGCCGACCAGGTTTCCGGAGGAATTCCAGATGGGCGATACGGTGATCGAGACATCGATCAGGCGGCCATCCTTGCGACGGCGCATGGTTTCGAACTGCTGCAGGGGCTCGCCATTTTCGACGACAGCCACAATCTCCGGTTCTTCGCCGACGGCCCCTTCCGGGAACAGGAACGAGATCGGTTTTCCGATGGCCTCTGCGGCGGTGTATCCGTAGACGGATTCAGCCCCGCTGTTCCAGCTTGTCACCCTTCCGTCGAGTGTCTTTCCGATGATCGCATCGCAGGACGAGTCGACGATCGCCGCCAGACGGGATCGTTCCTCGTCCCATTGCCGCTGTTCGAAGACGCGCCCCAGCTGATGCCCCAGCGTGCTGACGAGAAGCAGCAATTTGGGGTTGGGGGCAACCTTGAGCGGCGAAAAGAACTCGAGGATCGCGACAATTTCGCCGTCCGCCGTGACGGGGAAGCCGAATGTTCCCTTCACGCCGATCTCGCCCAGTTCATTGGCCAGCAGGACGCGCTGATCCGTCTCGAGGTTGGCACCCCAGCAGGGCTGTCGCCGCTCCCAGATTCGTCCGGGAAATCCTTCTCCGCGGGCCAGTTCCAGTCCGTCCGTGGCTTCCCGCAGGGGACGGCACTGCTGTTCGTTGGTGAAGTACCAGATGTCGGATGAGACAAGACGGTTGCGTGACGGATCCGGCAGCCAGACGTGGCCGATCGGCCATCCGGTGATCTGACACATCACCGACAGACAGCTCGACAGGGCTTCCACGAAGGTCTCCGCCGTCGCCGAGAGCATCGTCGCGCGGTGCAGCAGGCGGGCATCCGCCGCTTCCTGCATCAGAAACTGATCGGATCGACCGTTGTCGGCGACGTCGCGGATGAACGCGATGCCATCGCTGTACGGCGAGGCCGGTGTGGCCGCGACCGAAACCAGGACGTCCATCGGCGAGCCGTCGCGGGTATGCGCGATACACCGGACCGGTTCGACGATCTTCGGTGTCGACCCGTTCTCCGATTCCGACTCGGTCAGCGACTCCAGGATCGGGTCGATGGAAAGAAAGTCTCCGATTTTCCTGGCCGTCGCATCTTCACGGGAGCAACCGAAGATGTGCTCCGCCCGCCGATTCCAGTGTGTGATTGAACCGTCAGCGTCAAAACCGATGACTCCGTCCATCGATGCGTCTGCAGCATTTCGCAGAGTGTTCAGCATCCTGGCGGACTTCTCTTGAGACATTTGCAGTCTGGACGTGAGCGTCTGGATCGTCGCCTGCGTGGCGAGTCGCGGGGAACGACAGAGCCGGCTGCGAACCGGGCACGGCAATTGATGCAGGTTGATTCAACCTCAGCAACCGACATGCCGCCACGAAATCACGCGGTTTTCAGGCGTTCATCGATTCCTGGATCCGTTCAGATGCGCGGTCAGCAAGCGGAGTGGTCGCTCAGGGCACAGCTGCTGCCACCTGGGAAGGCAATCGGGGGCCCCGACGCCGGCTGAGCAGCGTTTTGAAACAGGGCAGTTCCGCGCGTTCACGCGGAGGACAGGGGCTCTGCGCCGAACTCGTTACGACACGACAGCTTCTGGTGGTGCATGATTATGCGGACCGGTCACGAAACAGAACTCCGGACGGACGGCGACGAGAGCAGCAGCAAGCCTCCGCTCGAAATCGGTCTGGTCATCGCCGGCCGGATGGACGAGGCCCGGATGCAGGCGGTCGAAACGATGCGCGACCGTCTCGCCGGCCGACTGCAGCGCGATTTTGATCAGTTCCGGTGGGTGCTCAGGATCGTGAACCGTTCCGAGACACGATTGCGACGGCCCGGCAGCGTTCGCGTCGAGCCGACCGAGTTGCTGGAGATTGGCCAGACCGAGCGCGAGTCGTACCGTTGGGACTTCATTATCGTCATCACGCAGTCCGATCTCCGGACGCACGACAAGCCGTTTGCCATGGGGATCGTGGCCCGCGTCCAGGACGCGGCGATTCTCTCCACGTCCCGGCTGGATCCGGAGGGCGTCTCAGCGACAGCCCGCCCACAGGACCGGGGCGATCTGTTGGCGACGCGGTTGCTGGCACTGGCTCTGCATGCGTTGGGCCACCTGAACGGGTTGGCCCACATGGACGATCCGCATAACATTATGTATGAGCCGGCGACGCCCGCCGACCTCAACACGATGGCGTCGTGGACGGCGGAACAGAAGGAGGACGTCGCGGCAAACCTGCGACTGATCGCCGATGTCCGCCTCGAAGAACAGGTCGATGCGCTCCGGTCTTCCCGATTGAGCTTCTACCTCAAAGGGACCTGGGTCAATCGGCATGAAATCGCCGACGCTGTCCTGCAGGCACATCCCTGGGAGTTCCCCCGGCGGCTGGCTCGCCTGACAACTGCTGCCTTCTCGACAGCCCTGATCCTACTGATGACCGCGGAGACCTGGGACCTGGCCAGCAGCGTCAGTCCCGGGAAGCTTCTCATACTGATCGTGATTGCCCTGAGCGTGACGACGGCGTTCGTGACTGCCAGGCAGCGGCTGCTGGTCCGTCGCACCCGACGACTGACGGAACAGACGGTCGTTGCGAATGTCGCAGTCGTAGCGATTGTCCTGAGCGGCATGATGACGACTTTTTTCGGACTTCTGGGCACGACGCTTGCGTTTCAGGTGCTAGTGTTCCGTACGAGTGTCGTAAGAACCTGGGCCGCCTCTCTCCAGGAGCCATGGACGTTCGCACATTCGCTGGTTGTCGCCAGCTTTGTCGCCGCGTTGGGGCTTGTGATTGGCGCGTTCGGGGCAAGTTTCGAAGAGTACAACTACTTCCGGCATGTCGCTTTCGTTGACGAAGAGACGTAAGCGCGACCTGGGACGGTTGCCCGGATACGCACACTGTTGCCCGGTTGTTCCATTTTGGCCCTGCCGGTTTCATTTCGTACTGGACGCAGACTCGGAACCGCAACATCCCGCCCGTGACACGCGACGGGAGTGTTGCTGGAGGATCGGGAGCCCCGGGCGGGGACGTGCCTGTTCTCTCCGGGGGCTGTGCGAGGAGGTTTTGGGCGTGGTCAACCTGTTCTTCAAGCGGCGTTCCGAAAACCGTGCGCGTCATCCCTGGGGGGGCTTCGCTCTCACCAATGATCTGGAGCTCCAGCAGGCGCCCGCGGAAGTCCGAATGACCGGACACATCGAGTCGCGACGGATTGTGATCACTGGAGTTCAGTCGCGACCGGAATCGGAAACCGCACGGGTGACCATCTGCGTCGACCTGCTTGCTCCTCTTCCCGAAGGGTTCGAGCTGGTTCGAATGGCCGATCCGGTGGCGAAGAGCGGAGGGGCGACCTCTTCTGATCCGCTCGCCAGTTACCGCCGTAACTGGACCGTCACCGGTGTCGATCGCGACCTTGCTGAAGACTTTCTCACTCCACCTCGGCTTGCCGTCATGCGGCAGATTGAACGGATCAGCCGCGATGCCGCGGTCGGAATTCGTGATGGGGCCTTCTACTGGATCGAGCGGCTTCCGCTGACGAATGCGAGCGACCTGGCCGACCGCGTCGAAAAGGCTCTCATGTCCGCGCGAGACCTGGACAGTTGTCGTCCTCCCGCCCTGGCAAAACGGCTCCTGGAGCGGCAGAACGATCTGCAGGCCGACGCCTCCGACGCAGATTCGGCCGAGTCCGGACTCGAATCGCCCAGCGAGTCCTGGTCGACCGGCGAATAAGCAGCACCGGCCATGCGACTGGACTGTTGTGGAGGATCGCAGACGGATGCTCCGGTCCCGTTGCTGCTGAGAGAGCCTGTGCTGGTGACGGAGCCTATGTCCGCTCGCTGCGGGCGATGTCGATCCACGTCCGCAGCTGACTGATGTTCTCGAGCTCCTCGTCCGTGTGCCGGATCAGGTCGGCCAGCGACGGCTCCACCAGCTGCTCCAGCCAGTCGCTCATCGGAACCTCGTCCGGTTTCTGGCCGAACCGCTCGAACGCATTGATGAGAACTTCGTCGACGATGTCGGCGATGGAGAGCTGTTCGCCGATGCGGGCCTGCAGCTCCGGATACCGCTGGATCCAGCGACCGATCCGTTTTCTCAGGGGGGCCGAGTACGCATCGCCCTGTCGACGGAACGCGGCGTAATCGTTGTCCTGAACCGCCTGATGCAGTGCCTCGAAGTCGGGAATCTGTGTCGGTTCGATCTGAAACTGCGTTCCGACCTGTTCTCTGGCAACCTTGTCCGCGTTTCCCATCTGCTGCTTGTAGGCGGTGACCTTGTGAATCAGTTTGCGGATGCAGTGCTCGTACGCGGGGTGGGCCTGCTCGTTGCGATCGGCTGTTGCCAGCGTTCGTCCCGGCAGGACCAGCGCCGTCTTGACCTGGTATTCGGTACTGCGGGGAAAGTGCGCAATCGTGACGTGCAGATCGGAGACCGGAAAGTCCTCCACCAGCCGAGCGAGCGTGCCAAGGTCTGACTCAAACTTCTCGATCTCACCCGGAGTCAGGTCACAGTCCCGGAGATCCAGGTCGATCTTGAGGTTGTACGACTGGTCGGAGTATTTCATGGTGTCTTCCTTCTCGAGCGGCGCGACTCAGGTCGACCGGGTTTCAACGTCGTCCCCGTCGGGCGAATGGCGGTCCTGGCGGGCGATGATCTCAGTGTGAGGAATCATGAAACGAGTGCGATTCTGCCCCGTCGTCTCCTTCCACCGCCGCCTGAACAAGCGCACGGAGCGGCGGATCATCGCATGCAATGCCGAGGCGACGGGCGCGGCTCAACGTTTCTGCGGCGGACCAGCCCTTGTCGATCGCCTCGTCGATCAGCGCCAGGGCGGCGGCTCGCTTGCCCGAACCGCAATGGATGAACACCGGCCTGGGAAGCAGGTCTAACTTCGCGCGGAAGTTGTTGACCTGCTGCGTGCTGAGGTCGTTCATCGGGACCGGCAGATTGACGTACGTCATTCCGAGCGTTCGCGCCCGGATCCCTTCGTCTCTCGCGGAAGTCGTGTCTCCATCCTCCGCAGGTGCCCGCAGATTGACGACGGCTGCAAATCCCTCGTCGGACAACTTGTTCAGATCATCGTCTTCCGGCTGACTGCCGACGACGAGACCCTCGCGTACTTCGATCCGTTCCATGATCACTCCTTCCAGATTCGGGAAGCTGTGACGTTCGATCATGGTGTTTGGGCGGCAATCGCCATGCCGGAGGTCGCTTGCCACCAGCCGAAGCAAATCCCCTCCCGGGAATCCGCGTCTGCATGGCTGCGACGCATGGCGACGCTGTCGACAACCCGTCGCGGTGTCCGCTCGACGGTCAGCCTGCCGGCTCAGCAGTCACTGTTCGGGACAACCGGATCGGCAATCCGGTCTGCTCAGCGATGCGACGATACGCCGGAGTCCGCGTCCGCCTGATCGATCCTCTGAAGCGAGATCGTGGCGTCGAAGTGGCGGATGTCGATGAGGTACGGTCCCTGAGGCTCTTCGAAACTGCCCAGACGCCTCAGGTATTCCTCCAGCCGGCCCACCTTCTGGTCAGGACTCGGCTCGAGCGAGTCGGCCCCCGGCGCGTGTCCCCAGGCGATCCGGCGTCCGCCGAGCGTGATCAGCTCGAACGCAAGTCGATCTGGCGATGCGGAGGAATCGACATCCTCCGGAGCGACGATCGCGGCCAGCTCGAACCGCTTCCAACGATCCATGTCGCCACGGGGCGCAAGATAACTTGCCAGGCGTGCCGCACCGGTGACGGCCGGGTCCCGCCAGGCCGTTCCGGGAGCTCCCTGTGGCAGCGTCCGAATATTCCGGACGCGCGGAAAGCGGTGGCGGTCGACTGGCTGAAAGTCTTCCGGCGGCAGCAGAATTCCCGAGGCATCGACCGGATAGTCGCCGCGGGTGGTCTCGACCATCAGGGTCGGAAAGCGGTACTTCAGGTCGATACGTACTTTGCGGTCACGACCGATCTCGACGCGACGCACCTCCTCGACCCACGCCTCGCGGGCGAATGCTTCGGCGAGATTGCGGGCCAGATTTTCGTCCAGGAGCGACTGATCCTCCGAGATGTCGGCCGAATCCAGGACCGAGGCGACGAATCCCTCCGGAATCCAGTCATGCGGCGCACTGACAACAATGTCGTCGGCGCGAAGTGCGTACTCGGGGCTCGAGTCCAGACGCGGCAGATGCCGGATCAGATAGGGAGCGAAGAACCCCGCGGCGACTGAGACCGCAAGCAGGAAGATCGCCTTGGGACGATAGCTCGCGACCAGGAAGCTGCCCAGTCGTGCAAACCGCGAGGGATTCGCTGGCTTTCGCTGTTTGGTGCGCGGTTTTGCCTTCGCCATTGCGCCAGATCGTCCCTCGCGTTGGTATCCATCCCGGGAGATCGACCACTGCGGAGTGATGCTGCGGTCGAAATCAGCTTGCGGCCCGCGACAGGCTCGAATCCTGTGGGGAATGGGCGTCCTGCGGAGCCTGCAGGTGACTCCAGCGCTGCTGGGCATTCCGCAGACTCCGGTCACAGAGTTCCGGAAAGTCCCATCCAATCGCCGCGGCGGCCTTGGGAACGAGGCTGTGGCTGGTCATTCCGGGGACCGTGTTGACCTCGAGAACCCAGGGCTGGCCATCTGCGTCGACGCGAACATCGACCCGGGCGACTCCTGCCGTCCCCAGCGCCGCAGCCGCACGGGCACCAACATGAGAGACTCGCGACGCGATCGTTCCCATCGGGGCGGTCTCGATGTGGTACTCGGTCCGCTCGTCGCGGTATTTGAAGTCAAAATCGTAGAAGCCTTCCGGCACCTCGATGCGAATCGGCGGCAGGAGGAGGTTGTCGATCACGCCGACGGTCCATTCCTCACCTGCCACGACCGATTCGAGGACGCAGAATGGTCCAAACTCGAACACCTCTTCAATGGCGCCGATCAGCTGGGCGGGATCATCAACGAACCGGATTCCGAGGGACGAACCCTGCTGGTCCGGCTTGGCGACCAGCGGGTAGCCGATCTGCGCCGCCATCGCGGTGATTCGGGACCGCTCGTCACCAGAGTGAATCAGAGTGTAGTTGGGGGTTGGAACATCCCGCAGCAGCATCCGCTCCTTGGCGGCGGACTTGCTGAATGCCAGCCGCGACGCGGTGGAAGACGAGCCGGTGTAGGGGACCCCGGCAGTTTCGAGGATCTGCTGAACCTGGCCGTCCTCGCCGAAACGGCCATGCAGTGCGATGAACGCGACGTCGACATCTGTCCAGTCGACAGACGCCAACGGTTGATGGCGGGGATCAACCGGGAGAACGTGGTGACCTCTTATACGCAGAGCGTCGATGACCGCCTCGCCGCTTTCGAGGCTGACCTCACGTTCTTCGGAATCGCCGCCGTAGAGAACGGCGACGCGGAGCGAATCATTGTTCGGGGCTGGAGCCGACACTGTCTGAGCCTCCCTGCAGATTGCGGTTGGACATCCCTGAATCGCGTCCCGGAATTAGACCAGACGAAAACGGTTGCTGGTAGAGCGAACCGAAGCCCCGGAAGTCCTCAGGGTCGCGGGACCTGCGAGGCCGTTCGCCCGGGCGTGGGTGTAACCACTGCCCCACGAGTCGCTTACGTCCCCGCTGGGGCGTCTGGCGGCCTCAGGGAGCGATCTGTCACCATTCCGGAGAAAAAATCGAACGCCGGTGCGTTGACAGTCGGGAAGACGGCGTTAAGATGCCCTCACGCGACGCACGTCACGGCCAGCACAAACAACTGGTTGTGGCAGCGACGTTCTTTGGCAATTTGGTTGGTGGAAATTGAGAGTCAGCCGACAGTACGGCAAAGTGGCTGGCCTCTGAAGTGACACCGTTTTCTGCAGCATGCAGCCCGGCTCGTTCGGGTCGCAGGCAGCAGTTGACAGGACGCTTCAGGAGATC
>ENA-ORCW01000103-ORCW01000103.1-marine-metagenome-genome-assembly--contig:-NODE-103-length-120679-cov-4.235527_pt1 | contig 120679 bp, 90 predicted proteins | sample MGYA00237784_ERZ508517 | MGnify/ENA primary metagenome ERZ508517 (study PRJEB26187, sample SAMN06268979) | marine metagenome | isolation source: Tt ae E1 feedstock associated aerobic enrichment on...
GCCTCACTGCAGCAGAACACCGACATCCCCCAACCGGAACTCTCATAACCCCTGGTACAGAATTCGGGGTCAGGTCACTACGTTCTGCGGATGGTGCGTCACGGGCAACACGTCCGCGGGACGCCTGCGGGCATTGCCACCTCGGAGGGGCGCTCGCCGTGACACACCCTACAGCCCCATCTCCTGCTTGACTGCCGCAAACTGGGCGACGGCAAACTCGAGGTCCTCACGCGAGTGGGCGGCCGACATCTGCGTGCGGATCCGGGCAAGTCCCTCCGGCACGACCGGGTATGAGAATGCGATCACGTAGACGCCCTTCGTCAACAGGGCATCGGCCATCGCTTTCGCCGTTGCCGCATCGCCGATCATCACCGGAATGATCGGGTGATCGCCCGGCAGCAGGTCGAAGCCGAGCCTGGTCATCTCGTCCCGGAAGAACGCGGCATTCTCCCACAGCCGGTCCCGCAGCTCACTCGTCCCGGTCACCAGGTCCAGTGCCTTCAGTCCCCCCGCGGCCAGGCTGGGAGCCAGAGTATTCGAGAACAGGTACGGCCGGGACCGCTGCCGCAGCAGTTCGACGATCTCCTTGCGACCGCTGGTGTAGCCGCCGCTGGCACCGCCCAGAGCCTTCCCGAGCGTACCGGTCAGAATGTCAATCCGCCCGACAACGTCGTTGTACTCATGCGAGCCGCGACCGTTGGGGCCGAGAAACCCGGTCGCGTGGCAGTCGTCGACCATGACCAGGGCATCGTACCGGTCGGCCAGTTCGCAGATGTCGGCCAGGGGAGCGATGTATCCGTCCATCGAGAAGACGCCGTCGGTGGCGATCAGTCGGAAGCGGGCATCTTTCGCTTCCTTGAGCTGCTGCTCGAGGTCCTGCATGTCCCGGTTGCGATACCGCAGACGTTTCGCCTTGCACAGCCGGATGCCGTCAATGATGCTCGCGTGATTGAGCTGATCGGAGATGATGGCGTCCTCGGCGGTCAGCAAGGTCTCGAACAGCCCCCCGTTGGCATCGAAGCAGGACGAATACAGGATCGTGTCCTCGGTGCCCAGGAAGTCCGTCAGTCGCTGCTCAAGCTGCTTGTGGATCTGCTGCGTGCCACAGATGAAGCGGACCGACGCCATGCCGAAGCCCCAGCGGTCGAGCCCCTCGTGAGCCGCTTTCGCCACGTCGGGATGCTCGGCCAGTCCGAGGTAGTTGTTGGCGCACAGGTTGAGCACCTCGTCGCCGCTGGTTACCCCGATATGGGCATCCTGCGGCGTGGTGATGACTCGCTCATCCTTGTACAGGCCCTGACTGCGAATGTCGTCGAGCTGCGCTGCGAGGTGATCCCTGAATGAACCGTACATGCTCTGTTCCTTTCTTGCCAAACCGGATCTGGGGGGCACTTCCGGGAGCGGAGTGCAGCAACGGGAGAGGCGTGGCGAGGTGACGCCACCCGGCTGCCGCTACATGTTCTTCCAGTCGAGAATCACCTTGCCGCAATCACCTGAGCGCATGGCGTCGAATCCCTTCTGGAACTCGGAGGCATGAAACCGGTGCGTGATGACCGGGCTGATGTCGAGACCGCCCTGGATCATCACGGTCATCTTGTACCAGGTCTCGTACATTTCCCGTCCGTAGATGCCCTTGATCGTAAGCATGTTGAAGATGACGGTGTTCCAGTCGATGGGTATCTCGTGATCGGGGATTCCCAGCATGGCGATCTTCCCGCCGTGACACATGTTGTCCAGCATCTCCCGAAAGGCATTCTCGTTGCCGGACATTTCCAGTCCGACGTCGAATCCTTCCTTCATCCCCAGTTCGTGCTGGACGTCGGCAATGCGTTCGTTGCGGACGTCGACGACGCGGGTGGCTCCCATCGTGCGGGCCAGTTCCAGCCGGTAGGGATTCACGTCGGTGACGACGACGTAGCGGGCACCGGCATACTGACAGATGGCGGTCGCCATGCAGCCGATCGGACCGGCACCGGTGATCAGCACGTCCTCGCCAAGCACGTCGAATGACAACGCCGTGTGCACCGCATTGCCGAACGGGTCAAAGATCGAGGCAATGTCCAGGTCGATCTCGGGGGCATGATGCCAGACGTTCGTCATGGGGACAGAGATGTACTCGGCGAATGCCCCCGGGCGATTGACGCCGATTCCCTTCGTGTCGGCACAGAGGTGTCTGCGTCCGGCCAGGCAGTTGCGGCAGTGACCGCAGACGACGTGGCCTTCGCCGCTGACGATCTCGCCAGGAAAGAAGTCGTGCACGTTTGCACCGACCTCGACGATCTCTCCCACGAACTCGTGACCGACGACCATCGGAACCGGGATGGTTTTGCTGGCCCAGTCATCCCACATCTCGATGTGCAGATCGGTTCCACAGATGCCGGTTCGATCGACCCGGATCAGCACGTCATTGATGCCGATCTCCGGTTCCGGGACGTCCTCGAGCCACAGGCCCGGACGTGCATGCTTCTTCACCAGCGCTTTCATGGGGCACCCGACGTTGAATTGCACGAAAACGTGTGTTCAGGATACTGTCCGTTCAGTACGATATAGTAAACTTCCTGTTCCTGTTTGCAAGACAAGAATCCAGTATACCGGAAAATGGCCACGACCGCTGACACTCCCGAACCGGCCGTTTCGGCACTCTGCCGGCGAATCCGCGAACTCCGTAACGAGCGCGCCTGGACTCTCGAACAGCTTTCGCGCGCCAGCGGTGTCAGCCGTTCGATGCTCAGCCAGATCGAACGGAATCAGGCGAATCCGACACTTGCGGTAGCGCTCCGCATTGCCCAGGCGTTCGGTCTGACGATCGGGGAACTGATGGGTGAAGCCGAGACCGGCTCGACGCTCGATGTGGTCCGCGCGTCGGATCACCGGCACAACTACCGCTCCGACGAGACCTGCAGCATCCGCACGCTCTCGCCGCTGCACCTGGAGAAGGACGTCGAGTTCTACGAAGTCCGGTTGGCTCCTCAGGGAACGCTCGAGAGCGCGGCCCACTTTCGAGGCACGCGCGAGTTTCTGACGGTGACCCGCGGCAAAGTGCGGGTGCGGTCGGGGAACGACGCCGACGAACTCGACACGAGCGACTCGGTCAACTACCCCGCCGACGTGCCCCACTCGATCGAGAACACCGGCCGGGGCGAGGCGGTCCTGTTTCTGGTGGTGATTTATCGGTAGTGGGTAGTGGGTAGTGGGTAGGAATCAGGAATCAGGCGAGCCCGGAGCGTCAGCTCCGGGGTTTTGCCGTGGCGAACAGGGGGCGACGACGCGTCAGCGCGTGGGCCTTCAAACCAGCGCACTGCCGTTGCGACTACGAATCAGGCGAGCCCGGCGCGTGAGTTCCGGTGTTACGGGCAGCATCGTGCAATGTTCCACTCCGGACGCAGGTTGCGTGCGCTCTGCGAGTCGTGGGGAGGCCAGCACGAAGCGACAGCGAGGGGGTCTTCCCTGTGCCGCGACTCTCGGAGTCGCTACTGCAGCAGCCACCATGCCGCACCGGCGATGCCGAGCACGGCAACAACCGCAGCGATCAGCCAGCCGGCACTCGAACTGCTTTCGGGAGCGTCGCGCTCGAAGCGGAAGGTGGTCACACCTCCAAGCTGAACGACGTCGTTGGGAGCAAGCATCACCGACTTGACCGGCTCACCGTTCAGCAGCGTGCCATTCTTGCTGTCGAGATCCGCCAGCATCCATGTGCGTCCGTCGAACCAGATGCGGCAGTGCTGGGAGGAAAGATCGGCGACGTCGAGACAGACTTCGCAGCTTGTCGATCGCCCGATCTCACAGACCGCCTTGTGCAGCAGCACCCGACGTCCATCCGTGAAGACGAGGCGGGCGTTCTGGGCTTTCGCGGCGGCATCGCCGACCCGCAGGGTCTGCACCAGCCGGTCCGCCTGCTGCGCTGCCGTGTCGGGCTGAAACGGTGCACTCGGCCGATCACCAAGAACCACAGGGCTGCTGTCGGCACTGGCCGACATGGATGCAATTCGTGGAAGTTCGGTCGGTCGATTCGCCTGCGTGGTCGATGCGGTCGAGCGGGTGGCCGAGCTGCTCCGTGCTCCTGACCCGCCGCCACCGGCCCCGGTGCGGCGCCGCTCTTCCTTCTTGCGGGCAATCGTGATTCGCTTCTTCGTCAGCTTCTCGAAGTCAAACTCGATCGGCTTCCGTTTCGCGAACGGTTTGAGGGCATCGACCACCTGCTGCATCGAGTCAAACCGCTGTTCACGGTCGACGGCCATCATCCGCAACACAATGGCGTTGAGTTCGGGCGGAATCGACTCGGCGTGCTCGGCGACGTTGGGGCGTGGGCTCTCCTGGTGGGCCCGGCGGAATGCGGTTCGCGTACTGGCCCGGAATGGTCGACAGGCACACAGGGCGCCGAACAGCGTGCAGCCCAGGGCGTAGATGTCGGCACGGGCATCAGCCGACAGACCGTCGGTGAACTGTTCGGGAGCCATGTAGTCGGCGGTACCGGGGCAGTCGTGCCCGAAGATCATCGCCAGTGAAAACTCGTCGTCGAAGCTCATCTCGTGAGCAATCGCCAGACCGTAGTCGATGATCTTGACCTCGCCGCTGCAATCGACCAGCAGGTTCTCCGGTTTGACATCCCGGTGCACCATGCCGACCTGATGCATCGCTTCCAGCCCGGCGGCCGCCTGGCAGATCAGGTCGCATGCCATGGCAGGGGGCAGGGGACCGTAGAAGCCGACCAGTTCGTGCAGTGCGATCCCTTCGAACAGTTCCATGACGAGGTAGTCGACCTCGCCAAAGACATCGTCGGTCTGCCCGTGATCAAACACCTTCAGCAGGTTCGGGTGGTCGAGCCGCATCCCCGCCTTGGCTTCGAGCCTCAGTCGGGCCTGCATGCCGGTATCATGCTTGAATCGTTCGGAAAGGACCTTGAGGGCCACCTGCCGATCCTGTGCCCGATCCAGGGCGCGGAAGACCGACCCCATACCGCCGACACCGATCACACCCGTCAGAACATAGTCGTTGATTCGCAGCCGACGATACCGGCCCGCGAGAATCTCTTCGGCCTGAAACGGGGTCAGCAGGCCCTTCTGGACAAGCTGTTGTGCAACGGCACGATCTCCCAGCGGACGTGCGGCAATTCGCACGGCTGCTTCAAGCTGCTGGGGGGAAAGCAGGTCACTGCGTTCCAGAATACTGGCGAACGTGCGTGTCGAGGCAGGCATGGGTGCGAAATGCAAACCTCTCTTGATGTTGTGACGTGCAGGGCCGAACGGGTTGCCATGAGGCGGTGAGGACCTGGCAGAGCAGGGAACCCCCGCAGGATGTGGCACCAATCTTATCCGGATTCGTGAGCGAATGACAAACGGTGAATCCGTTTAAGTTCTGTTTTCCAGACGATTTCCAGCACCCGCCCCTCCGGCGAATCCATTCCCCGGTTCCAGGACATCCTCCTGTGCCGTTCGGGAAACCCGGGACCACCGTCCCCTGCGGGCGCAGCCGGCGTAATCGGAGAGGAATTGCCGGATTCCCACTCGGCATTTCGGGGTCCCTGCCGCGCGGAGCGAAAACGCGCAGTAGAGTTCTGATGCGTGGAGGTGCGCCGGATTCCTCCCCGCGCCCCGGCATGACGCCCGCTTCCTTCCCCTCAGTCTGCGAGCCGCCCACTATGCCCCCCCGCCCCGACCGGTCGACCATCCGCAGCGTCGGCCAGCTTGTCGTCGACATCACGCTGCTGCTGCCCGTTTTCGTCATTCTCACCTGTGGACTCGTCGAATTCAGCCGGGCCGTTGCCGTCCAACAGGCAATGCAGGACGCCGTGGACGGAACATCCGGCGCGGACGTGGCTGTCGCAGGGGATTCTGAACTCGAGGGGGCGATCCGGGCAACTGTTGCGGAGTCGGCGGGTGCCGACGCGGACCAGGTGGATGTCACATCGGACGGCCCGGTCGTCACCGTCGCATTGCCGGATGAGACGCTCGGTGCCGGTCCAGTCCGGTTCCTCGATGGGACGACACTCTCCGCGCGGGCCAGTGCCGGGAAGTGACGGGGCCGAGCTGCCGCGGGCGTTGTCTGTTCAGCCCAGGTTCTCCGCCAGACGCGACACGTACGGGGCCAGTCGGGAATACAGTCCCCACGCCCCGGCGATGAGCAGCCCGACGCAGGAAACCACAAGCATCACGTCCCACACCCGTGACGGAGCCAGTCGCCGGTCCGATGCCGTCCAGCGGAAATAGATCGCGCTGAATCCGATGACCGGCAGCATGATTGCCTGCATCGTGCCCGAGAGCAGCACCGCACTGACGGGATTGATACCGGACCAGTACAGGGTCAGGCAGATCAGCGGCAACAGCACCCCGAAGGTCGAGACCGAGCGGTCGTGCTGCTTCTGGTCATGCTTGTCCAGAAAGCCCCAAATCTTCAGGGCGTCGGTGTAGATGCGCGTCTGCCCGGCGAGCGCGACAAGAAACGTCGAGTACAGCACCGCAATCGCCCCGAGCAGAAACAGCCATTTGGCATGCTCGCCGAACACAGGGACGTAGGCCGTGGCCAGCGTGCTGACCATCCGCATGCCGTCCGGGTCGAGGCCTTCGCTGTACAGGACGGCAACGCCCATCAGGAAGAAGGCGAGCGTCGCGACCGTGTAGACGATCATCGAGAAGAATGCGTCGATCTGCATGACGCGCATCCAGCCACGGGCCCGCATTGCCCAGGCATCGTCGTCGGTCCGTCGTCCCGTATACCGCGCGTACCCCTTCTCGATGCACCAGTAGGGGTAGGAGATCAGTTCGGTCGCTCCGACCCCGATGATGCCGAATGTTGCCAGCGCGGTCATCAGGGGATCGATCCCTTCCATCGCTTCGGGCAAACCGAGCGTCAGCCCGCGCAGGATTTCCGAGGTCGGGATGTGCCACTGCTCGGTCGTCTGCAGTTTGTAGACGTTCCCGATCGTGATGAACGTGAAGCTGATGACCAGCACCGTCGAGATGCTCTGGATAAGACGGTACCGCCCGTTGTAGAGCAGCACGACCGTGACCAGCGCAGCCGCTGCGGCCCAGTACCGATCATCGACCGTACGGGGATCGACAAGCTTTTCTCCGGCCTGCACTTTGGCGAGGACTTCGTCCGCTCGACTGCCAAGGACATCGAGACGCTTCTGCATGGCGGCCTGGCCGCGGAGAATCCGTTCCTGCTGCCGTTCCGAGAGCGCATCAAACTTCGTCCGGTCGCCGTCGAGGTCGTCCTTCCACGACAGGTAGTTCTGGAGTTCGTCCTCGGCGGGAACGAGAATCGCCTGCTGATAGTCGCCGGTGATCGGAAACGCGATCGCCAGCGACTGTCCGACGCCCCCGACGATTCCTCCCAGCTGAGCGATCGCGGCGAGCATCATCACCAGCCAGATCCAGAGCACCCAGTTGACGCGGAGTCGTGGACCGGGAACGGTGTCGAGAGCCGCCAGCGACGTCTGACCGTGCGTGATCGAGTGCCGGCCCAGTTCAACCTGCACAAACACCTTGATGATGCAGCCGATGATGATCAGCCACAGCAGTGCGATCCCTGCCTGGGCACCGGTCTTGGTGGTGGCGATCAGTTCGCCGGAGCCGACGATGCTTCCGGCAATGATCAGTCCGGGACCGAGCTGCCGGAGCGTCTTCCCGAACGTGCGGGGAGGATCCTGGACCTGGTCAGTCGCAGCGGGATCGAATGCAGGCGCAAGCGTATCGTGATCGGCGCGGGAATCGGAAGCCATGCGCGACTCATCAGTGCAGTGACCGGTGGGCGAGAGATTGATGTCCTTCTTATAACCGGCTGCTGATGCATGAGCAACGCCGGGGACGGATCACCGGGACACCGCTGACGATCGTCCCGATCGACGACTGTCCCGTGGCTCTGACCACTGCGGGCGAACGAACGCGACGTCCTCTGCACCGCGCAGAAAGAAACCCACCGGCAATGACCGGTGGGCTGATTCTGGCTCACACTCTCGTTCAACTGGTCGCGGCTACTTCACGGCCGGTTCCAGCGGCAGCAGCTCGACCTTCCGGAAGTCGACCGGATGACTTTCGGACTGCAGCGAGATCGTGCCGCCGTCGAGCAGCAGACCGCCCGCCTCTTGCGCCAGTTCCTTCGCGTGGGCGTCCGACTCATCGAGCTGAGGCTCGTTGTATTCGAGGACCACTTCCCCATCGATGATGTGGCGGATGACCTCGCTGCCGCGGACTTCGACTTCGACGGTCACCCACTGATCGCCGTGATAGGTCTTCGATTTCGAGTTGGTGCAGTGCCGCAGCACGAGGAGGTCATCCATCACGACGTTCGTCCCCGGCGTGCAGAGATTGGCGGTCGTTCGCGTGCCGGTCCCCTTTCCGCCAAGCAGCTGCACTTCGATCGAAGCAGGGAAGTCCTGGTCGACAGCCATTGTCTCGGGGGATTCGCCGTGCAGCATCAGGCCGCTGTTGCGGAAGGCCCAGCCGGGACCGCCGGGAACCTGCTCATCCACGAACCGGTATTCGACCCGCAGTCGATAGTTGGAGAACGGCTTCTTGTAGAAGATGTGGCCGAAGCGGGCGTCAAACTTGTCATACGCGTCGTAGCGGACCTTGAGCAGTCCGTCTTCGACACGAAACGTGTTGCCGAAGTTGTCGTCCAGCTTGTACCCGCGGATCTTCACGTGCCAGTCGTCGAGATCCTTCCCGTTGAAGAGTTGAATCCACTCTTCGCTCTTCTCCTTCTCCTGGGCGGCTGCCGGGAGGGAAAGGAGCGAGAGAAGCACGAACGAAGCCATGGCAAGGCGAAGTACGGTCACGGCAGGATCCCGTCTGATCTGGTCGATTCTGGCGATGGAATGAAGGTCTCTTCCCGATCGTACCGCCGCCGGCCGTCTCTGGTCCAGCGGCCGGCCTCGCGATGGAGCAGGCGTGGAGACGCGTCTCACTCGGCCCCGAAGTACTTGCGGTACGACTCGATCGTCTGGCGGGCGGCTGCCGACGGATCGGGCCAGGGAAACGCTTCGGCCGAGGCGTACCCGCCGTACCCGATCTCCTTCAGGGCCGCGACGATCGGAGCATACTCCATGTGTCCGCAGCCGGCCGGTCGGCGATTGGAGTCGACGAAGTGCACGTGACCGATGTGCTTGCCGCCGTCCCGCAGGCCGTCGGCGATGCTGACTTCCTCGATGTTCATATGGAACAGGTCAGCCAGCAGGACGACGTTACTGATGCCGCGGGACTCGAGCAGCGCGACGCCATCGGCCATCGTGTTGCACAGATTGGTCTCGTATCGGTTCAGCGGCTCGTAGATGAGCGGAACGTTGTACTGACCGGCATGCTGTCCCAGTTCAACGAGGGCACTACCGAGCAGATCCAGGGCGGCATCGCGGTCGAGGCCGTTGCCCCAGCGTCCCTGCATCGAGCCGATGATGGCCGGTGCGCCGAACGCGCCGCCGAAGTCGATCATCGAGCGGACAAAGTCCTTCGCCTTCGTCCGTTCGTCTTCACTGGTGGACGTCAGGCTCAGTTTGTGCATCACCATGCCGGCACCGGTGCCGACGGCCGCCATCTTCAGACCCGCATCGGCCAGCAGTCCTTTGACCTGCTCGACATCGACGGCGTCGGGACCGGGGGCGAACAGCTCGACGGCATCAAAGCCAAGGTCCTTCGCCTCCCGGATCGCCCCTTCCAGGTCGTCCCAGTAAACGAATGGTCCACCGCGGGCGGCATCGACAAGGCTGATCGTTACGGCTGAGGGAATCATGAACGCGCAGTCCTGGTTCGGTCGTGAGTTGGTGCGGTCGGGAGCGGGGGAAGCGGGCGGGCCGAAAGTGCCTCAGACAAGTTCCACAATCGCTTTGAGCACTCCCGTTTCCGGCTTGGTGTAGTCGTCGAAGTTGTCGATCATCGCCTCGAACGATGTGCGGTGCGTGATCCACGGATTCGTGTCGATCGTGCCGTCTTCGATGAGGCCGATGATTCGCGTGAAGTCGCCCGGCATCGCATTCCGGCTCCCCTTGAGAGTCATCTCACGGCGGTGCATCAGCGGATGGGCGAAGGAGATCTCGTCGGTGGTGATCCCCACGTAGACGAGTGTTCCCGTATGCGCGACGTAGTTGAGAGCATTCGCCATCGACCGGTTGTTGCCGGTTGCATCCGTGACGACCTTGTAGAGGCCACCGTCGGTGATCTCGTGCATCTGCTCGAGTTCCGAACCGTCCCCTTTGAAGACCACCGTATGGTCGATCCCGTAGGTCTTCTTCACGAACTCAAGTCGCGACGGCACGAGATCCATCACGGTGACCGTCGCTCCGGTCAGACGTGTGAATTCGAGCGTCGACAGGCCGATCGGGCCGGCACCGATGATCAGGGCATGATCTCCGGTCTGGGGAGCGCCACGGTCAGTGGCATGGCAGCCGATCGCCAGGGTTTCGACCAGGGCGAGCTGGTCGTAGGTCAGCTTCGTCGAGGGATGGAGCTTGTCGGCCCGGACGAGAAACCGTTCCCGCAGTCCGCCGTCCACCATCACGCCGATGACGTTCAGGTTCTCGCAGCAGTTGCCGTGGCCGTTGCGGCAGGCGAAGCAGGCGCCGCAGTTCATGTACGGTTCGATGCTGCAGCGATCGCCCGGGGCGATGTTGGTCACACCCTCACCGACGGCGAGCACCTCGACGCCCAGCTCATGTCCGGGAATCCGCGGATAGCGAAAGAACGGCATCTTTCCCAGGTAGCCGCTCAGGTCGGTGCCACAGATCCCCATCCGATGCGTCGCGACGAGTGCTTCTCCAGGGCCGGGCGAAGTCGGTTCGTCGATGTCAATCTGCTTGAACTGCCGAGGTTCGGCAAGCTGAATCGCTTTCATGGGGGCGCTTCCGAGGATGGGTGAGTGAGACGGACATTCTGCAGAGTGCCGGCCACTCTCGCAACACACTCGAACCCGGAAGCGGCTTCACCGATCGACAATCGGCGTCAAACGACGCGACAGATAAAGCACTTCAGATACGATGTTTCGAGGCAGTGGACGGACACCGGGTGATCGGCCGCCTGGCCGCGGACCTCGAGAACCTGCAGGGACCGATTCGCATCCAGCGCCACTTTCGCCAGGATCTGCTCGAAGTCTTCCCGGGAGAGCAGTCCCGAGCAGCTGCAGGTAACGAGCAGTCCGTTCGGCTCCAGCAGATCCAGGGCCAGCCGATTGAGGCTGAAATAGCCCCGCGCGGCCCGTTCGAGTCCACCGCGGGAACGGGCCATCTTTGGCGGATCGAGGATGACGGCGTCGAATCGGGCATTCTCTGCAACGAGCGTTTCCAGCGTGCGGAAGGCGTCCCCCTGCTCGAAGGAGACCTGCGAGGAGACGCCGTTCAGTTCCGCATTCCGTCGGGCCATGTCGAGGGCCGACTCCGATGAATCGACGCCCCGGACCCGCCTGGCGTCTCCAAGCTTGGCCGCGGCGATGCTGAAGCCACCGGTGTAGCAGAACATGTCGAGGACGCTTGCGCCCTTGAGGTACCGGGCAACCGCGGCCCGATTGTCGCGCTGGTCGAAGTAGAAGCCGGTTTTCTGGCCTTCGACGACGTCGACGCCGAACTGCAGACCGTTCTCTTCGACGAACAGTGGACGGGGCGGTTCGCTGCCGGTCGCCAGCGAGTCAGCGATTTCCAGTCCCTCCGCGTCGCCGACACCCTTCTCGGTTCGTTGCCAGATGCCACGGGGACTGAGCTTCTCGTTGAGCAGCTCGTAAAACACCTGCTGTCTTGCGGCCAGCGCGCGGCTGGTCCACTGCACGAGCAGGAAGTCGCCGTAGCGGTCGATCGTCAGGCCGGAGAGTCCATCGCTTTCGCTGAATACCAGCCTGCAGCCAGCTGCCGACTTTCCGAACAGCTTTCGCCTCAGTGCGATGGCATCGTCCAGCCGGGCTGACCAGAGTGCGCGGTCGAGTGGCTGGTTCTCATCCCACGAATAGAGCCGCACGCGGATGTTGCTTTCGGGGTTGTACAGGCCCCGGGCGATGAACTGCCCCTCGTGAGAACGGAGAACGACCTCGTCCGTCGGTTGCGGGTCACCTTCGACGCGGGCGATCGCCCCGGCAAACACCCACGGATGCCGGCTGAAGAACGGAAGGGCCTTCCGCTTCTTGAGGATGACGGTTGGCAGCGGGACGGTGGTCTCGCCGGTCTGGGGGGCGTCTGTGGTCATGAGAGGATCGTCCGGCTTCGCCCCACGAATCCGGGGCGCAGCGGCAAGCGGGAGATGGTGTCGCGCACACACGTCGGTACGGCTGGTGGCCGCGCGGAAGAGACTATGGCGTTCCGGACTGGGGCGTTCCGGACTGGCGGGACGCAGGTGGCTGTTCGACTTCGGCGAGATAGGCCAGCAGCCGATCCCGCTCGTTCGTCAGGTGCCGGACACGCAGCAGCGACCGGACACGCGTCTTCAGTTCGATGCGGTGGACCGGCTTTGTGAGGAAATCGTCGGCGCCGGCGGAAACGGCCCGCTCGATGTCGCCCATTTCCTTCAGGGCGGTCACCATCAGGACCGGAATGTCCCGCGTCCGTTCATCCTGCTTGAGCTGCTGGCAGACTTCGTAGCCGCTCAGCTTGGGCATCATGATGTCCAGCAGGATCAGATCCGGTTGCTCGGCGACAGCCATGTCGATCGTTTCCACGCCGTCGGTCGCCATGAGAATGTCATGACCTTCGTCGGCGAGGTACGCCTCGAGCAGTTCCCGGTTCTGCTGATTGTCGTCGGCGATCAGGATCCGATCCGACGAGGTGCTTCCTGCGTCCGTCATAAGTCCCTGTGAAGCATTGCGGGTTCGGATGTCGGGGCCCGGCCTGCCACGATGCAGACCGGTGGCTCCATTCGATTCTGCCATTCTAGCGACCCGCAGCGGGCGAGAGAAGCAGTCCCGAACGCACTTCAATGCCCGAATCGGAAATGCCCGAATCGGAATCCGGGCCTCCCCCGGACCGTCGGTCACGGCATCAGTGCGTTGCGATCGACGGCGTGTCGAACAGCGATTTCGGGCAGTACGGACACTCGTTTCCGTAAATAATGCGGTGACACCGGGGGCACTCGTGCGGACCGTAGTAGACCGGCGGCTCCATCTTGAACTGCTGATAGATCAGGTACAGCAGCGTCAGTACGGTGATCGACGCAACAACATTGGCTCCTGCACGTTGCAGCGTCAGCATGTGCCAGACGATCATCGAGCAGCAGGCCGTATAGATCGCGATGACCCACCACTTGTTCCGCTGGAACGCCGTCCGCTGGATCTGCGTGTTGACCGCATCGGCGACGTGGGACTCGAGGATCGAATTCTGCAGGCCGGTCACCTCTGCCACATTGTCCGCGTGGACCGCATCGAGGAGGCGTCGCACACTGTCGAGCACACGAAACGTGTCGGCGAAGTCGAAATCCTGCTGATGGGCCCAGCGGTTCCGGTACTCCCGCAGTTCGCTGACCAGGCTTCGTTCGTAGTGGCCCAGGTCGTGCCGGAACAGGCTGTTCCAGTGGTCCCACATCACGGTCAACAGGGAATGGGCGTCCCACTCGAAGTGATCGCCGTTCCTTCTCGGACGTCCCCGCTCCGAGCGAAAGCTGCTCGCCGCCTGTCGGGCCCAGTCCTTGCGGTAGATGGCACGCAGCTTTCCTTCGACGTACGGCGCCATGCCATCCGTCAGATAGTCCAGTGCCAGTGCTATCCGCTCGCTGTTTGTGGACACGGTTGTCTGAGGAGATGAAGACCACCCGGGGCCCGGACCGCGCGCTGCAGCCGGTGTCGTCGTCCAGGCAATCGAGACGTGCCCGGCACATCGACAAGTTTACGATGGGGGACGACCGGGGGGAGGGAGAGATCGAGTGTTGAGTGATGTTTCGATGGTGTCGTGACCGCGAAACACCTACTGCAGGCAGGAGTCGACGTCTCCGCAGACGCGTCACATTCCGGATAACCCGGAATCGTCCTCCAGCCGGACCAGAACATGGACCGGACGGTGGTCCGAGACCCACCACCAGCCAATTCCGCATTCGCGAACCTCGACCTTCCGATTTGTCCAGATCTGGTCGAGATCGAGCACCGGCAATGGAACCGGCCAGGTCGGTCGAAATCCGCGTCCGGCCTCTTCGAATGCGTTGTCGTGGCCGTCGCGCAGCGGACCGAACAGCACCGAGTCCGATGGTGTGTTGAAGTCACCGAGAATCAGCAGCGGACGATCCGACGCGGCGTCCGCAATCGCCGCAAGTTCTTTCAGAGCCTGTCGCCGGGGGAACATCGGACTGGAGGCAACGTCAACGAGCAGGCACGTTACGCGTCCCTCGGGAAGGACAACTTCGAGCTGACGAACTTCGGTGTGATTGCTCAGATTGAACGTCGCGGAATCGCCGCTGGTCCCGCGCGTCAGCACCATCATCTCGTTTCCCAGAAACGTCACGTCGTATCCGGGACAGGCATTTCTCCAGAGAGCCCGCTGCTCTTCCGTCGCGGGGCCGGCTTCGCACAACGCAATGATGTCGGCGTCGAACTGTCCGACGGCACGTGCGATCCGCTCGCTTCCCGCCGCCAGATGGCGCGTATTCCAGAAGACGACCCGAATGTCCTCCTCCGCGATGCTGACATCCGGACCGGTGCGCCAGCTGCAGGATTGCGACCAGCCGGCGACCAGCAGAAAACCCGCAGCCGCCACCGTCCGAACGATCCGGGAGGACAGGTCCCGCCAGTATGCGAGCAGCGCCAGCCCCGCAAACAGTGCGATGATGATCGGCGGCAGGGCGTAAAACACCAGTGACGTCGCAATCCAGTGATCACGGACCGTGCCGTGCAGCACGAGGCCGGCGACGGCGAGCAGCAGGCTCACCGTGCCTGTGACGCGGCGCAGCCAGCGACGGAGATGCCCGATTGGCCTCGCGTGCGGGAGCTCGTCCGAGACCTCCGTTTCCCGACTGCTCATTCCTGACGCCCCAGTCGGATGCGGGCAAGAGTGCCGAACTTCACACTGCCGCCAGGAAACGGAACCGCACGAAGCACCATCGGCAGCCAGGCGGGACGGGACATCGGTTCGTCAGGAAGTTCGCTGATCGGCTCGAGTGACGGGTGACGTCGTCCTTCGTAGGTCGATGCGTCCACCGGGTGCAGAAACAGTCGTTTCCGTGCCACATAGTCACTGATGAGATCCGCCAGTTCGCGGCTGATGCGCGTCCAGATCACCGCCCGCGGGGCCGAGCGCAGCACCAGACCAAACGTCCCTTCCATCGCGGCATACTCGCTGAAGTCTTCGATCAGCCGGTCAAAGGAGACGTGATCCCGGAACTTCACGTACTCGACGAGTGCGTCGGCGGTCTGGCCATGCTCAGCAAGCTGCTGCCAGTAGGGCGTCTGGGAGCTGCCACTACCGTCGGCCACGTTCTGCTCGCCCCGGCGTTCTTCCTCTTCCATGATCCGGGCGACGCGGTTTTCAGGCGTTGCCGGACGACATCGACTGCGGGCCCATTCGCGCAGTTCGAAGATCTGGTCTTCCATGGTGACCGAAAGGGGGACGGTCACCTCGCGGGCGTCTTCGAGATCCTGCTGCGAGAGCATCCGCTGCCCCGAGTACGCTTCGATGATCGCGGAGTTCACGATCGTTTCGATCTCCGCACCGCTGAACCCTTCGGTCACCTCGGCCAGCGCGGGGACGTCGTACTTCTCCGGCTTCCAGCCCCGTTTGGAAAGGTGAATGGAGAAGATGTCCTTGCGTTCGTGATAGTTCGGCAGGTCGACGAAGAACAGTTCGTCGAAGCGTCCGCGCCGGAGCAGTTCCGGTGGCAGGCTCCAGACATTGTTGGCCGTGGCCACGACGAAGACGGGGGCTTCATGTTCCTGCAGCCAGGTGAGAAACCGCCCCACAATTCGCGACATCGTCGGATCGTCCGACGCTTCGTCATCGAAGCCGGCGAACGCCTTGTCGATCTCCTCGAGCCACAGCACCGAAGGGGCAATGGTCTCCATGACGCGAAGGACTTCCCGCAGATTCTGCTCTGACGTGCCACGCGTCGATTCGAGCAGGTTCGAGAAGTCGAGCCGCACCAGCGGAAACCCGAGCAGTCGCGCCACGGCCCGCGCGGTCAGACTTTTGCCGCAACCCTGAACACCAGCCAGCAGGATTCCCTTCGGCGTCGAGATGCCTCGGGTCGAGGCATCGGATGAAAACGCCTGCGCCCGCTGTTCGAGCCACTCTTTGAGTCCTTCGAGTCCACCGACGTCGTTGAGGCCCTCGTCCAGTTCAAAGAACTCGAGCAGGTCCGATCCCTGCACCATCCGCCGCTTCTCGGTGACCAGTGCCGCATAGACGTTGTCGTCGACGGTTTCGCAGTTGAGCAGCGCTCGCGCGAACGCCCGGCGGGCTTCAACGGCGGTCAGTCCGAGGACCGCCTGGACGAGATGATCTTCCTGCGCCCGGTCGATCTCCAGACGGCGCAGTTCCGGGTCACTCTGGAGGACGGTTTCGAGTTCGTTGCGGAGTTCGTCAACCGTCGGCAGCGGAAGCTCCAGAACGGTCACATCCTTGAGGAGTTCCAGGGGGACTTCGTCGACCGGACCGAGCAGCAGCAGCGTCTTGCCATCGGCGACCAGTCCCGGGATCATGTCGCGCAATTTGCGGACGACACGCGGATCAGACAGGAACGGGTGCAGGTCCTTGAGCAGAAACAGATGCTGGGGCGGGTAGGCTTCGATCTGCTCGAGCATTGCGAGCGGCCCGGTCTCTTCGGCAGATCGTTCCGCGGGGGGAGGCATCAGCCCCGCCGTGGCGGACCAGACGACCAGCCCCCGATCCACATTCGAGGCAAGGTCATTGAGCGCGCGTTCCCAGCGTTGCTCTTCGAAAGTCTGCAGCACCAGCAACGGATATCCTGAGAGAATCCGCAGCCGCAGGTCCTCAAAGATGTCAGTCGTTGTCATGACAGAAGTCTGGCCGCTTCTCGAGTTCCGTCGATGGCCACTGCAGATCGCATCGGGTGGCCACGTGTTGCCGCGCGGTGGTCTCGCCGCCCCGTCCCGGTCGGCGCGTCCTCTGTTTCGGACCGGACGGAGCCAGGCGATGTGCTACGCAGTGTAGAACGTAGCGGCCACTGCACGCACCTCCAGACGCGGCAATCCGGTGCTGGAGACAAACCGGCGCCGTCAGTCAGCAACCGCCGCAACGATCGCATTCGACAGTCGCGTCAGATGCGACCGTCCCCGTTCGAGCGGCTGCGTTGTGAGGAGAACGGCGGCGAGTTCCCGCTCCGGATCCATCCAGAACAGCGTGCCGACTGCGCCCCAGTGACCGTAGGCGTCCGGGCCGAGCAGATCACAGAAGGCTGCCGAGTGGGCCGACCAGTTCATCCGCCAGCCGAATCCCCAGCTCCGCGTGCGACGGTCCGCTTCGGACAGATCGCGGAAGGCATCAAGCTGGTTCCGTGTCGCCTGAGCAACCGCGGCCGATGACAGGACCCGGGCGTCTCCGTACCGGCCCCCCTGCAACATCGTCTGGCAGAGAATCGCCAGGTCCATCGGTGTCGAAAGCAGGCCCCCCCAGGGAGCACCAAACGACCGCCAGTAGCGACTGTTCCAGTTCCAGTCGTCGCCCCCTTCCTGTTCGGGAGGAACGCGGATTCCGACGATCCGTTCGACCTTGGGAGGTGCATCCTCCCGCCCCTGCCACCAGGATTCCGGTGTGCCGAGTGCCGTATCGTACATTCCGAGCGGCTCGAACAGGGCGTCGCGCAGGTACTCATTGTACGGTTGTCTCGACACGCGGCTGATGATCTCTCCCAGCAGGGCGTAGCCCATGCTCTGATACTGCACGCCGCGGCCGGGAGGAAAATCCAGCGGCACCTCGCAGGTGCCCGCGATGAACCGGCTCAATGGCGCCTGTTCGCGACGGAGCGCCATGTTGTCCGGCAGCATGTCCGGCAGGCCGGACGTGTGCGTCAGCAGGTGCCGGACAGTCACATTCCGGCGATCGGCTTTGGCGAACTCGGGGAGGAAATCGACGACACGGTCGTTGAGCGCCAGGAGTCCCTGTTCAGCCAGCTGGACCACACCCATTGCCAGGATCGGCTTTGTCAGCGAAGCGACGAGGAAGATCGGATCCTGCCGGATCGCGAAGGGGCCTTCGGCAGCAGGGCTCGCAAACAGCAGCGGGCCGGTTGTGCGACCGGCGTGAACGACCTGGAGCGCCAGGACAGGAGCGACTTCTTCGGCACACAGCTGGCCGGCGAGGGTGGTGACACGTTTCCAGCCGGCCGGATCAAAGCCCATTGCCTCCGGCGGCAGACAGCGAAGTTCTCCGGTCATCATGACCCTGGCGTCTCGACTTCACGAATTTCCACAAGCTTGTCGAAGTGGGTGACCTCGAGGACCTCGCGCAGTCCCGGCGAGGGATTGTACACCTCGACCTTGATGCCGTGGCGGTGCAGCGAGGCAAGGATTCCCAGCAGACCACTCGGTACCAGCCGGATCCCGGTCAGGTCGAATGCCATCGTATGACACTTCTGATCCCGCGCGAGTGTCAGGATCGTATCGCGGCACTCCGCGAGATTGATGTCATCGAGGATCACTCTTCCTCCGAATCCGACGACTGTGACCGGACCGGTGGAATAGACCTGCAGTACTTCAGAGCCGACCTTCATGATCCTGCACCCTGAATGAGTTGGAAGGTGCCCGCGCTCGCAGTATAGCCGATTCCCGCACGCAATCCACGTTCTATTCACGGGTTGGGAATCGCAATCGGCCGGGACGTCGCTGAAGGCGCTCGCGCGTCGCAGGGGAGGGCGGATCGGAATTGCGCCCGTCAGTGGGGGTGAATCTGGTCGTCCTGTTCGAGTCGGCGCCGCACCAGATCGATGTGCAGACGCAAGTTGTAGAACTCTTCCATGTAGGAGAGCGGAACGCTGATCTCCTCGAGTTCCCGCTGCATCTCCGACAGTGTGTCCAGGTTACGGGTGCGCTGTTCAGCCGTCGCGCCGTCCGCGTGCTGATCGATCTCGCGAAGCAACTTGTACCACCGATAGATCCGCGACCGGATCCGCCAGCGATAGACGGGCGGGGCAATCTTGAACAGGGGAAACGCGAGCGTCAGGAGCGGCAGAAGCATGATCTTGGTGCGATCGATCAGCGACGCGATCCAGAACGGAACGTGCCGCTGCAGCAGTGACGGCCCGGACTCGTAGTATTCCTGTGCCACCGGGTTGGGAGGAAATTCGGCAAACTCCAGCGATGGAAAACGGGACGCCTCACCGTAGATATCGCCGGCGCCGTGAACCCGATGAGATGCCTTCAGCAGTAACGGGATGAACGCGTCGTGAAGTTCCGCCGTGCAGATCAGATTCGCCGCAGGGGCGATCTGCGGGATCGGCTCGCGGGGCAGGTTCTGTGACAGATCGATCACGCCTTCGGCGAGAGTGACGGACGACAGGAAGGGGAACAGCTGCTGGTACGCGCGGTGACGTTTCAGACGCACCAGCCACATCGTCTTCTCACGCAGCAGATCGTGGATGAGGGCCGACTGTGGAGACAGGACGAAGAACGCGGCGTCGACGTCACCGTCCCGCAGGGCCCTGGCCGCGGCCGCTCCGCTGATCGGCACCGCCTCGAACCGGGACACGTGCTTGTCCTGGGGATTGTCGTCGGTCGGAAGCAGTCCGTTGGCGGCAAGCAGTTTCAGCGCAATCGAACTGGTTCCGCTTCCGTCACGTCCGACGGCGATCCGCTTGCCGGCCAGCGAGCGGAGATCGGTCTCGGGCGCTTCACCCTTCGTGAAGATCCAGACCGGTTCGAGGTACAGGCTGGCAATGGCCTCGTAGCTGTCTTCGGTCGCGTCCGGCGGTGCGGTGCCGCCCTGGACGATCGCCAGCTGGACGTCGCTGTCTTCTTTGAGCAGCCGGTAGTTCTCCACCGACCCGGCCGTTTCACGCACGTCGAGTGTGACGCCGTTCTCTGCGAAGACCTCGGCATACTTCGTCGCGAAGTTGTAGTACGCGCCGTCGCGTGGACCGGCGGCGATCACGACGGTGTCCGGCGGTGCCGGCTTGACGAAGAACCACGCGATGAGGAACCCGACCAGAGTCAGCGCCAGCCCCGGGCCCCACGTCCTGTAGAACTCGACCCGGGCTTCGCGAAACTCTTCGAGAACCGACGTGCGTGAAGGAGGAGGGCTGGAAGATTCGGCCATGTTATGTCGGGTGATCCAATCCGGCAGGAGACCGCGCGAGACGTCCCGGGAACCAACGATCCGTCCAGTGAGTGTCCCCGAGGTGGCAGGCGGCTGCACTGGCACGATACCGCCTGAACGGTTTGCGGAAAAGGAGCTCTTCCTGTCACAACGTCTGCGACCAACTGTCGGATGACCGAATCCGTCCGTTTCGACTCCGGGAGACATCCTGTTCTTCCGTCGCCCGACGGGATATCCTCGCATCAAACCGGGCTGATCGGTGCCCGGCGCTGTGCTGAACCGTCTTCCGGGATCGGGCACGTCACGACGTGCCGTTCGGTGCGTTCGCCATCCGGCAGGCTGCTGCAATGACCGACAGGAGAGCCGCATGATTCGTCCACTGACCCGCGCCGCTGTTGTCTGCCTGATCTGGCAGGGCAGTCTTTTCTCTGCCGGTGCGGCCGATCGCGCGCCGAGTGGTGACCCGGAGATTCTCCCTGCGGGGGCCCGACTGGAGATGCTCTGGAATGAGGGAGCGTTTACCGAAGGGGTCGCAGTGGCTCCGGACGGGACGATCTGCTTCAGCGATATCCCCGGAGAAGAAGCCCCCGGGAGAATCTTTCGCTTTGATCCTGCGACCGGAAAAACGACCGTCTTGTGTGCCGACAGCGGCAAGAGCAACGGTCTGATGTTCGATCGATCCGGTCGACTGATCGCCGCCTGCGGGGCAAATATTGGCAAGCAGGCCCTGTGCGAGATTACCCCGGACGGCAAAGTCCGCGTGCTGGTGGACCGTTACAGGGGAAAGCGGTTCAACTCCCCGAACGATCTGGTGATTCATCCCGATGGGAGCGTCTACTTCAGTGACCCCCGCTACGTCGGGCCGGAACCGATCGAACTCGACGAGATGAGCGTCTATCGTTATGTGCCCGCGACAGGCAAGGTCACCCGGATGAAGACCGGCGTCACCAAGCCGAACGGCCTGGTGCTCTCCCCGAACGGACGGGTGCTGTACGTTGCTGAGACCGACAATCGGAGCCTCGGTGCGGCAGACCCGGCACCGGCCGACGCTCAGAAGCGGATGACGCTCAACGCAATTCCCATCCGGCCCAATGGAACGCTGGGGCCCAAACGCGTCCTTGTCGACTTCGGACAGGAGAACGGCATCGACGGCATGACCGTCGATGTGAAAGGAAACATCTACGCCGCGGTCCGCAGCGAATCCCGCCACGGCATTGCCGTCTACTCACCGGCCGGCAAGGAGCTCGCCTTCATTCCGACCAAAGAATTGCCGACGAACTGCTGCTTCGGGATCGGAGACGAAGCGACCCGGCTGTACGTGACGGTGGGAACGGGTCTGTATCGCATCCGGATGAACATCCCGGGGTTTCACCCCGCCACGGCAGATGTGAGAGGTGAGTCTTGAGTCTTGAGGTCGGGACATGGGTGGCGCTTTGGGTTCTGGACATGGGTGGCGCTACCGCCCGAAGACCGGCACCGGCAGGTCGCCCTGCTTCCACGCAGCCGCGTCGTCACTGTCGGGCAGCGCTGACCGAATCCGCACCCGAAACGTCTGCGAGAGGCCGCCCGGGGCGTTCTGCATTTGCTGCCGGACGACCTGACGCTTCAGCGGCACCTTGCGACCACTCGCCAGATCGGGAACGAACCATTCTGCGTACAGCCCGGCATCCGTCTCGACCGTAACGTGAAAGCTGAGTGCCCGGAACGGGGAGGCATTGCGAAGCTCCCCCTGGACCAGAAGCTGCCCGGCCAGATCCGCCCGCCGGATCGCCTTCATGCGGACTTCGCCCAGTTGTTCCTGTGTGACCAGCTCGCCGGCTCGGTTGGGAGAGCGAAGACTGACCTTCTGGCGACGCAGCTCCGAGTCCAGAAAACGGGGAAAGTCTGCAAACATTTCGCTCACTGTGGTGCCGAACGCTGCCTCAAAACTCCGCAGCCGCTCGTTCTCGGTCAGCTCCTGCAGCGGCTCCCGGGCGGCAAGGGAAATGACATAGTCGCGATACTGGTCCCGGAACCGCTTCACCAGAGTCCAGTGCAGACACCATGCGTTGGTGTAGGCGTCGCCGGCGAGGATGTCGCCCCGGAATGCGCTGTCGTCGGAAATGACCGATTCCCAGGTCAACTGACCGGCCCGCTGTTTGGCCTGACGCGCATACCGGGAGTTCACACGGGCCGGATGGACATCGATCCGCTCGCCGTTGCTCTCGAATCCCGTCGCGATCCCCTCATCGAACCAGACCGGGATCGGTGCCAGCCGCTGGAAGACCCGGTTGTACATCTGCTGGTGGATTGCTTCGTGCAGCGGTACCTCAAACGAGTCGCAGGAGCTCATCCGCACGGCGAGCCAGTTCGTGAGCGACGAATAGAAACCCGCCATGCGCGAAGCCGAGAGACCGTTCCCGCCGGTGACGCGTGTCGCGTAGCGGTTAAAATCGGTGTCCGATTCGAAGATCAGCAGAACGAGCGGATAGTCCGGATCGCGGAGCGGAATCCGCATGTCCTTCATGAAACGGGTGAAGACCGTTTCGACATTCGACATGAACCGGGACGCGCGGGTGACGAATCCGGTCACCTGTCGTTCCGAGCGGCGATCGAGGGGCGCGGACAGCACGAGCGCAATAACAAACGGTTCGTCGATCGATGTCCGGACATGGTCGGCTCCGAAGTGGTCTTCGAGAACCTTCACCATCCCCTTTGCGTCGACCGGATCCGGACCCGCTGCCGGTTTGCGGTCACGGACGAAGGACTCCGCGACGAGCGTAATCTGACCGTCTGCTTTTTCGAGAGCCATCGCTCCCTGACCGGTGCCGGCCAGCTTCGCCTCCACCGTCTGTTCGTTCCCGTCCTGATCGAGGTACACGAACGTGTCGGCACGGAGCGTTCCGGCACACGCGAGCGCGGCGGCGAGAACAGGAAGTATTCGGAGGAGTCCGGTCATCGATCTGGTCGCTGTTCAGGTAGCGGACGACGGGCGAAGAGGCCTGATTCGATTAGACACACCACGGCCGGTTCGGACAACCGGTGGTCCGGAATGTGTCTCACGCATCCGCAGGAACGGAGCCGGCAGGCCTGACCGACGCCGGGCGGGCTGATAGCATGAGCAGATCGACCGCCAATCTGTCTGAAGATACTGCCCATGAGTTCCGGATGGCTCAACGCTGCAATGCTCCTCGGACTGGCCGCCGTTGCGCTGCCGGTCATTGCTCACCTGCTGAGCAAGCGCAAATACGATGTCGTCGAGTGGGGGGCGATGCAGTTTCTGGAGCTGGGGCAACGGACGCGTCGCCGGATCCGTCTCGAAGAACTGCTGCTGCTGGCCCTGCGAATGGGCGTCATTGCGATTGTGGCGATGGCCATGGCGCGCCCCTGGATGCGGGGAGGGCTCTTCGCACAGCTCACGCGGGGTGGTCAGCGGGATGTCGTGTTCGTGCTGGACAGTTCCTACAGCATGGGCTGGCAGGGAAAGGGACAGACGCCACACGACGCGGCAATCGACTGGATTCACGACTATCTCGAAACGCTCTCGACCGGCGACACGGTGGCGTTGCTCGACGCCCGTTCGCAGGTGCGACCGGTCATCCGCACGCTGACGGCCGATTTCAGCGAGGTCCGGCGGTCGCTCGATACGCTGCCGCAGCCTTCCGGAACATCCGATCTGACGGATGCAATCGACCGCGGCCTGCAGATTCTTTCGGAAGGGACAACGGCGATCCGCGAACTGGTCGTGCTCACCGATGGACAGGCCCTCCCGTGGCGGACCGAAGACGAGTACCGCTGGGCCCGACTGGACGACATTGCTGCGCAGGCACCGGTTCCCCCGGCACTGTATGTCGTGAATCTCGCGGGCGAGGACGCGGTCGAGCGTCCCAACTTTGCGCTGTCGACACTCGATCTCTCCCGGGAACTGACGGTTCCCGATTTTCCGGTTCGCATCCGCTCGGCAGTTCGCCAGTCGGGGGGCGAGGTTGCCCGTCGCCGCGTTCATCTGGAGATCAACGGGCAACCGCTGCAGGACCGCACACTGGACGTCAATGTCCCTCCCGATGGCGACGTGCCGATTGAGTTCGAGTACCGGTTTCCGGCGGAAGGCTCGTACGTCATCAGCCTTGTCCTCGATGAAGACGACCTGCCGGGCGACGATCGGGCGGAGGCTGCGGTTACGGTCGAGAAGGGCATTCCCGTGTTGCTGATCGACGGTGATCCGCAACTCGATCCGGTCAAACGGGAGACGTTCTTCGTCGCCTCTGCGCTGTCGGCCTCCGGCAACGATGCCCCCTGGGTGCGCGCGGCTGTCGTCGATGCCGATGAGTTCTCAGCCGATGACCTGCGGGGGATTCGTGTGCTGCTGCTGGCGAATGTTCCGCGGCTCAGCAGCGAACAGGTGGACGTGATCGCGGAGTTTGTCCAGGGGGGAGGCGGTCTCGTCATTGCCCCCGGCGATCGCGTCGATGCCGAATTCTACAATGACGCTCTGCTGCAGCCCGGCACGCAGCTTCTGCCGGCGAGACTTGCCAGACTCGAAGAATCGAGCGAAGCGTCGACCGATGCCCGAGTCGACGAAGAGTCGCTGACGGCCCTGTGGCTGCAGCGATTCCGGGGAGAGCTGGCTGTGGACTTTCCCGCGGCCCGCTGGGATCACTGGTGGAAGCTGGAGGTCGCCGACACCAACGTTAACGAGACACCGTCCGGCGATGCTGACGCGGCGTCGCCAGCGGCTGATGGGACACGTGATGTCGAGAGCGCCGTGGTCGGCCGGTTCACCAGCGGCGATCCGTTTCTCGTCACGCGCAGACTGGGGGAAGGGACGGTGATCCTGCTGGCCGGTCCGCTCGACAATGACTGGTCGACGCTGCCTTCAAAGAACGACTTTGTGCCGTTCCTCCACGAGATGGTGTTCCAGCTTGCCGCCGGCGCGCGGAACCGCAATGTCCCCTCCGGAACGCCCCTGCTGCTGCCACTCGACGCGGCAGGAGACATCGTCGACATCCGCTTTGTTGATCCGGCGGGAAAGGAGCATTCTCCGAAGCTGGCCGGGACGGTTGAGCAGCCCCTGGCCCGGATGAGCGAAACCGGATTACCCGGCGTTTACCGTGCCGTCTCGAAGACGAAACCGGCGGGACCGGCCGAGTTCTTTGTCGTCAACTTCGAACGTCGGGAGTCGGACCTGACACCGCTGGCGGCGGATCAGGTGGAAATGTTGGCCGCAGAAGACCGTCTGCAGTTTGTGGAATCCGTCGATGAACTGGTCGCCGCGACGGCGGTTGATTCGCCCCCGACGGAGATCTGGAAGTTCCTGCTGCTGGCCGTACTGGCACTGCTCGTCGGTGAGGTGGCGCTCACCCGTCGGCTCGTACAGGGGGGACACGAGTCGGTCGATGCGGACCAGGCGGAAGACGCCATTCTCGCCGCCAACGACGAGGGCCCCGCCGTTCGCGCTCCCGCCAGGGCAGGGGGCGCTCGCAGGCATTAGGGCTTGAGCGCGCGACGTTTGCAGCGTGGCTGGCCCGCTGCCGGAGCGAAATCCGCAACAGGATCACCTTGTCACGGCAATACAACAGTTGTCAGTACCGCTGAGTATCGGCAGGTGAGTGGGGGACTGGGCAGTTGAGGCGAAGACTGACGGCTGTCTGGCCTGTCCGTATCGTAACGGCTCTGTTGCGAACGATTGCCGTAGCGGAAGGCTTGGCGTTCGTCGCATCTGTCATAACCGGTCGATAACTGTCTCAGGGATGGGGCGGGAATTTGGCCCGTTTACCCTGGACGGCCTCGATGGATCTTCCGGGCCGCCCGCTCGCGGAGTGAACACAACTCCCGGCATGGAGAGTGGCAAAAAGGCACGGAGGCCAGCAATGTCTGGATGTCGTCGGCGCTATGCGCTGGAGGTGCTGCTTGGTGTAAGTGTTCTGTGGACGGCAGGCTGCCGGTACGGAACGGAATGGTGTGTCGAGCAGCGCGTCGGGCGGATCAACAGCCTGCCGGTCGATCTGACCGAGCCCGCGCAGGTCCGCGTCGATACGCGTTCGCCACAGGCGCCCGCAGAACCGGAACAGGATGCCGCCCCCACTCCTCCGGCTGATCCCGCGAGTGCGTCCGGAAACGGGCCGACACTGGGAGACACCTCAGACGCCGAGCGGCAGCCCGACGCGACCGATGACGTCTCGGTTGCGAAAGTCGCACCAGCGAACTTCGACAGCACCGTCCCCGCGGACGCTGCGCGAGCCGGTGTGGAAGTCGTCTCGTTGCTTCAGGACGCCGATGACGGCCCGCGTACGCCCGGCAATCAGCAGCCGCTTCGAGTTCCCGAGGCATTGCCCGGGGCGGATGCGCCACCACTGCAGTTGCCCCCCTTTGATCCTTCCAGGTCGTTCGAAGATCGACGTGCTGAGATCCGCCGGCTGTATCCCGATCTCCCCGAACTGGGGACTGACCCCAGTGCGTTCGATGAGAGCGTGCCGCGACTGAGACTTGCCGATCTGCAGCGAATGGCCATGGATAACAGTCCGGTGTTGCGTCAGGCAGCGGCTGACGTCGAGAAGGCTCGCGGCAAGGCGATTCAGGTCGGTCTGTATCCGAACCCGACGTTCGGCTATCAGGGAGACACGATCAATACGGGCGATACGGCCGGGTACAACGGCTTCTATTTCACCCAGGAGATCGTGACCGCCGACAAGCTTCAGATCGCCCGGCAGTCGGCGGCGATGGAAGTTCGGGCTGCCGAGTCGGCCCTGCGTCGTGCACGGATCGAGCTGGCGACGAACGTGCGGCGGGGGTACTTCGGTGTCCTGATGGCCCGCGAACGGATCCGTTTGCGTCGAGCTCTGGCCGGACTCGTCGACGATGCTCTCGCCGCCCAGATCGATCTGGTGCAGGGGGGCGAGGCGGCTCCCTACGAGGCTCTGCAGATTCGCGTCTTCGCCATGCGGGTTCGCAACGAGGTCATCCAGGCCCAGAACGACTATCAGGCCGCCTGGCGCGAGCTTGTCGCCGCAATGGGGATGCCTCAGCTGCCGCCGGCTCCCATCGAGGGATCGGTCACGCTGCCGGCGCCCACCGTCGACTACGAATCGGCACTGGCGTACATGATGTCGCAGCACACTGACCTGGAAATCGCCCGCATCCAGATTGGTCGTGCCGCGACCGGCCTGCGGCTGCAGCAGGTGACGCCGATCCCCAACATCGACGTCTCCACCTCGGTTTTCCATGACGACACATCTCCCGCGAACGACATGGCGTTCAGCGTGCAGATTGGCGTTCCCGTTCCGGTGTTCAACAAGAACCAGGGGAATGTCGTAACCGCCGAGGCCGACGTGGTGCGGACGCAGCAGGATCTGGAGCAGACCTACAACGAGCTGACGGCGCGTCTGGCGACGGTCTACGCGACCTACGCCAGCAACGTGACAATCAGTGAGCGATACCGGACACAGATCCTGCCCGACCAGGTGCGCGTCTATCGGGGGATCTACGACCGGTTCTGGCAGGCGGATGCGTCGAACGACTTCACGCTGGTCGTCCAGGCTCAGCAGACGCTGTTTGCCGCCGTCAACGAGTACCTCGACGCATTGGCCCTGCAGTGGAACGCCGTCGTCGATCTCGCCGAGGTCGTGCAGGTCGACGACCTGTATGCCATGGAAATGCTGATGGGCGGCCCGATGCCGATGGAGATGCCCGGTCCCTCGGGCCCGGTTCCTGTTCCGGCCGAGTCACTGCCGCCGGCGAATGTCGAGCAGGAGGAGTGATTCCGGTGCCGGGCTAAGTCACGGCATCGACCAGCGCACCAAGATCGCTTTCGAGTGCCAGATACGTGGCGGTGGTGATGATGATCGGAACGGCAACCCCGGCGATCAGCCAGACGCCGCGGAGCAGCACGCTCCCGGCACGGGCGAACGCGTCGTCGGCGAGGTACGACAGGCAGCCCAGAACGGCCAGTCCCACGAGGATGAACGGCCAGTACATGGTCGCGAGGTCCGCCAGCTGAATCGCCAGCATGCTGCCCGACGAGACCATGAGTCCGAAGTCCTCGAAAATGTGGACGTAGCGGGGGACGCCAAACAGCAGCCAGCCGCAAAGCAGCCCCCACGCCATCAGTTGGACCGCGGGAATCACGCCGCTGCTTCCGGTCGACCGGTGCTCCTCGCGGGGCATCGGCAGAGTGGTTGTCATTTCTTCCTCCACTGTTTCGCTGGTGTACGTCTGGTTCGGGGATACCGGAAGACCTCTCCAGGCGTGCCGTGTTCCAGGCGTACGCTGTCCCTGAACGGGGAACGTCAGCAATGGCTCTCCGGATCATCGCGTCGGCGCCGGAATTCCGGCGGGCGTCGCGCGAAGTGAAAACCGACCAGCAGACGACGCGCATCGTTCTCCCGGCGTACGCGAGTCTCTACAATCGCGACTGATCCACAGAAAACACGATTTCAGGTGTGTGCATGTCCACCGAACGAAAGGTGCTGACGGACGAGGAAGTCCGCAACTGGTTCGAAACGACCGTCCCCGTCGAGGACTTCGAGGGACAGCGCGTTCTCGTGATTGTCCCCGATTATACGCGGACGGCACCGCTGCCGCTGCTGTTCGACGCGTTGTTTCGCCGGCTTCGCCCCGTCGTGGCCCAGCTTGACGTGATGATCGCCCTGGGGACCCATCCCCCGATGTCGGAGGAGCACATCTGCCGGCTCCTCGGCATCTCACCGGAGGAACGGGCCGGGCTGTTCTTCCAGACCGAGTTCATCAATCACGAGTGGGACGTCCCGTCGAGTCTGACGACGATCGGCACCCTCACCGAAGAGGAGACGAGCGAGATCACCGGCGGTCTTCTCTCCCGCGAAGTGCCGGTGAAGATCAACCGCCGCATCGAAGACTACGACACCCTGCTCGTCCTCGGGCCGGTCTTTCCGCACGAAGTCGTCGGGTTCTCCGGGGGGAACAAGTACTTCTTCCCCGGCATCTCCGGTCCGGAACTGCTCAACTTCTTCCACTGGCTGGGGGCGTTGATCACCAACGTCGGCATCATCGGCGTCAAGGACACGGCCGTCCGTCGCGTCGTCGATCGGGCCGCGACGCTCATACCGAACCAGAAGCGGGCGATCACGTTCGTGGTGACTTCGGACGGAACCGCCCGGCTGCATGGTCTGTTTTACGGCACCCCGGAACAGGCCTGGAACGATGCGGCCGATCTGTCCGGGCAGACACACATCAAGCGGATGCCCGATCCGTTCCAGACCGTCCTCTCGTGCGCTCCGCCGATGTACGACGAGCTCTGGACGGCAGGCAAGTGCATGTACAAGCTTGAACCGGTCGTCGCGGACGGGGGCGAGCTGATCATCTACGCTCCGCATATGAAGGAGATCTCGGTCACGCACGGAAAGGTGATCCACGAGATCGGCTACCATTGCCGCGACTACTTCACCAAACAGTGGGACCGCTTCAAGGATCATCCCTGGGGTGTGCTGGCTCACTCCACGCACGTGCGAGGGGGAGGGACATTCGAGGACGGCGTCGAGAAGTGTCGCGTCCAGGTGACACTCGCCTCGCAGGTCCCGCGTGAAGTGTGCGAGCAGATCAATCTTGGCTATCGCGACCCGGACACGATCGACCCCGAGGACTTCGCCAATCGCGAAGACGAGGGCGTCCTGCTGGTCCGCAAGGCAGGCGAACAGCTGTACCGGCTCGAGGAGTAGTTGCCGACAATGACGGATACCATGGAGAACGTGTCGCCGCCGGTCCGCGAGCGACTCGAGTTTGCACTGACCGAAGCGCGGAATGCCTCGGAGTTGATCCTCCGCTACTACCACGCTGCCGATCTCAATGTCGAACTGAAGGCGGATGAGTCCCCCGTCACCGCTGCCGACCGCGGCGCCGAGGAACTGCTTCGCAAGGCGATCGAGAAGGCGTTTCGCGACGACGGCATCCTCGGCGAGGAGCTGGGGGAGACGCCCGGCACGAGTGGTTTCCGCTGGATTCTCGATCCGGTCGACGGCACCAAGTCGTTTATTCACGGTGTGCCGCTGTTCGGGACGTTGATTGGTCTCGAACACGAAGGGCAGTGCGTCGCCGGCATCAGCCGGTTTCCCGCTCTCGATGAGGTGGTCTACGCGGCACGTGGCGGTGGGGCCTGGTGGCAGAAGGGGACCGGCGCGCCGGCGCAGGTCCATGTGAAGCAGTCGGCGGGGATCGGCGAATCGCTGTTCTGCTACACCGCGGCGGAGCTGTTTGATCGGATCGGGGCCCGCACTGTCTACGACACCCTCTCGAAGGAGGCGAAGGTCAGCCGGGGCTGGGGCGACTGTTACGGCCACATGCTCGTCGCGACCGGTCGGGCCGACCTGATGGTCGATCCCCTGCTGAGCATCTGGGATGCCGCCGCTCTCATCCCGATTGTCACCGAAGCGGGTGGCCTGTTTGTCGACTGGACCGGCAACGAGTCGCAGACCGGCGGCAACGGTATTTCGATGACTCCGGGACTGAAGGATGCCGTCCTCGAACTGACCCGTCCCGCCGTGAAAGACACGTAGCGTGTCGTCGCCGAAGCGGCGTAGGTCAGGCACCGCCTGGCGATCATCTGTCGCGAAGGCGACGCACCATCGAGAATGAAGGGTGGCCCGGACAACTTGCCTGTCCGGGTCGCGCAGCGACAGGAGGAAGCTGCCAGGACGTTCGAACGTCGAATGAGCGGCTTCCTGTGGCTGTGCCACCCGGAGTGGGTGAGTCACGTCGGGATCGTTGCCGACGTGATCGAAGGAACACGGACCAGATCGGGAACAGCATACCCACCGGGTGCCCCGCGGATACAAGCCAACGTGAGACGGAAACGTGGAAGACGAACAGAACGAACCGATGCTCAATGACCTCGCGTGGGATCTCGTCCAGCAGGCGGTCTTTGCCGCGGACGAGTTCCGCATCGAGATTCCCGAGGTCACCTCCGAAGCAACGGTTCTCGATTTTGGAATCGAGGCCGAAGGGAGCCTGGGGGCGGGCATTGCACTGGCCGAGATCACCCTGGCCGGACAGGGGGAAGTCTCGCTGACGCCGGGCCATCTGGGAGACGTTGCCTGGCCGCATGTGTTCGTCACGACCGACTCGCCCACCGAAGCCTGTCTGCTCAGCCAGTATGCCGGCTGGCAACTGACCGGGGACGACTTTTTCGGGATGGGCTCGGGCCCGATGCGGGCCGCCGCCGGAACTGAGGATCTGTTCAAGGCGCTCGACTACCGCGAAGACGCGACGCACGTCGTCGGCGTGATCGAATCGGGCGACTTCCCGACCGACACCGTCGTCGAGACGATCGCAGAGAAGTGCGGCGTCGATCCGGGCAACATCGCGCTGCTGGTTGCCCCGACCGCGAGCCTGGCCGGCAGCTTCCAGATTGTCTCCCGCAGCGTCGAGACGGCGATGCACAAGCTGCTGGAGCTGGGCTTTGACGTCACTCGCGTCGAGTCCGGCATGGGCTGGGCTCCGCTGGCGCCTGTCGCGGCCGACGATCTGCAGGGAATCGGCCGGACGAACGACGCGATTCTGTACGGTGGCCGGGTGACGCTGATCGTCAACGGCGATGACGAGTCGATCGAGGAGATCGGCCCGCGGATTCCCTCCTCCGGTTCTCCGGCGAGTGGCGAACCGTTCCTGAAGATCTTTGAAGCGGCCGGACGCGACTTCTACAAGATCGATCCGATGCTGTTCAGCCCCGCGGAAGTGATCCTGCACAACGTCGAAACCGGACGGGTGCATCGCTTCGGCCGGATCGAGCCGGATGTCGTCCTCACGTCCTTCGGGCTCTGATTGCCGTGCGCATCGCCGTCCTCGGAAATGCCGACAGCTGGTATCTGGCCGATCTGCAGCGGGCCGCATCCGGCCACGGCTGCGAGTGTGAGCGGGTCGACTACCGGCTGCTTCAGACCGCTGTCCGTACCGGGGGAGAGCGTATCGCGGAAGAAGACCGTCCATTGCAGGCGTTCGATGCCGTGATCGTCCGCACGATGCCGCCCGGTTCGCTCGAACAGGTCGTCTTCCGCATGGACCTGCTGCTCCGTCTGGAGGCGGGCGGGACGACAATCCTCAATCCCCCTCGGGCCATCGAGTGTGCCGTCGACAAGTACCTGGCGACCTCGCGGATCGCTGCCGCAGGACTTCCGGTGCCTGAAACGGGCGTCTGCGAGAACTCGGATGCGGCGATGCAGCTGTTAGAGGAGCTGGGGGGAGACGTCGTCGTCAAGCCGCTGTTCGGCTCGGAGGGACGGGGGATTCTGCGGGTCAGTGACCCGGATCTCGCCTTTCGGACCTTCCGTACGCTCGAACGAATCGACGCGGTCCTGTACCTTCAGCAGTTCATTCCGCATGAGGGATACGACATTCGTGTGCTGATCCTGGGGGATCAGGTGCTCGGGGCGATCCGCCGGTTGTCCGACGGCGATTTTCGGACGAACGTTGCCAGGGCAGGGCGGGCTGAGCCACACCAGCCAACCGATAACGAAGTCCGACTGGCCCGACTGGCTGCGAAGGCGACCGGGACGGTGTTTGCCGGCGTCGATCTCCTGTATGACCGGACCGGGCACTGCTACGTTATCGAAGTGAATGCGGTTCCCGGCTGGAGAGCATTCCAGCGGGCGACCGGCGTCGACGTCGCGACCCGCGTCATTGAACATTTGCAGAGGGTACGGAATCACAATGAGTGAACTGCCGCAACCGATTCTTGCCGCCCTGGATGGTCCGATTGCCGGCACCGTCCGCTGGGCCGGAGCGATTTCCCGCCAGCTTCGGCGATTTGACATTTCCGTATCGGGGAAGACCTCGGGGAATGCGAATACGGATGCCCTGACGCTGGCGGATCTGACCGTGCAGGAACTGCTCGTCAGTGCCCTCCGCGATGTGGATCCGGGATTCCGCGCATACCGCATGGAAGCCGAGGAGTCGACGGGGGATCTGCACCTCTTCGCCGACAATGCCGACCTGACGATCTCGATCGACCCGATCGATGGCACCAAGCAGTTTCGCGACCGGACCGGTGACGGCTACGGCGTGCTGCTGCATCTGCGCAATGAGACGGATGTCGTCTACTCGCTGGCGTACCTGCCGGAAATGGGCGAGCACGGCACCTGGGTGCATGCGTACGGCAACACGATCAAATGCGGGGCGGACGATCCGACGCGACCCGCCGGCGAGGTGATTGCCTCGTTGCCGGCGGTTGATCCGGCGACGCGACCCGACTCGAAGAAGATCTACCTGATCGGCTTTCAGTCACGCGATCCGGAGCGGGCTCAGGCCGTGACCGACGCCGGTCTGCAGGGGTACGCCCCCGATGACATGCCGGGCAGCATCTACCCGCTGATGGCGACCGGGGACTTCGGGGGATCGCTGATTCACACCCCCAATGTTTACGACTTTCCCCTGTCGCTCCACATTGCCCGGATTCTGGGTGGCGATGCTGTCTGGGTCGACAGTGGACGTCCGGTCGACTTCCGCGAGAGCTGGCTGGACGATCGTGCCGACATGCTCCGCCTGCCTGGTATCGTGGCCTGTGCCGTCAATCGCGACGATCTGCAGACACTCGTGGACGTGGCGCGGGACTGGAACCCGATCCGCTACGCGGAGTAGACGTACAGGTCGGGCCTGCGTCTTGAGTCTGCGTGGAGGCTTCGGGGGTGAGATGTGACACCGTCCAGCGCCCCGGCCACCCGGGGCGAACGGGCGACCACGCCCGTCACTTCGCGGCACTTTCCCCGTGGCGGGTCATCTGACTTTGCGAATCGCGGAAGCGGGGCGAACCGGTTTGACATCGCGCACATGCTCGTGGCAGGCGATACAGGTACTGGTGAGCCCCTGGTACGCGTAGGCAGCGCCGTCGAGGTTGTCCGCTTCTGCGAGACGCACGAGCCGTTCCGAGAGCCGCTGGAACTCGACGCTGAAGTGCGTGTAGACCGGATCTTCTTCGACCTTCCGCCAGGCCGCGGTCTTGCAGAGGGCGACCAGATCGGTGCCGGCCGATTCGATCATGTCGGCATCGCGGGCGACCAGTCCGGTCAGGACGCGGTGCGCGGCGGTCAGCTTGGCGGCCATGATCTGCGCGTCGTCGACTCCAGACTCGGGAGCGATCACGAAGCGGTCATCGGCAGCACGGGTCTGCAACTGCAAGGCCAGCAACGTCGCACCGAGAAGAACGGACGTTGCCCCCATCAACCAGATCTTTCGTGACCGCATTCGTTTCTCCTTCCCTGGAGAGGTTGGACAGGCCCGGGACTCGTGCTGTGGGGCGACAGCATCGTTTGCGTCGCCACTGTTTCCGGATCGGCATCGACCGGCGGTGAAAACCGGTCAAACTTCGCCGGACAGGCAAGGTTCTCTGGAGTGGGCGGTTTTCCGGCGAGCGACCGTTCACTCGCGGACCGATCCGGCCGGTTCAGCCGGCACCGTACATCCAGATTCCGCTGTCGTCGGTTCGGACATCCGGTTCCTCGTACTCCCCGCCGGCAATGGCGTTCCGGCAGCAGAGCCGGGCCTTGAAGGCCATCCGCCGCAACGTCTCGAGATCGGTCCGGGCGAAATGGACCGGATTCTGCCGAGAACGCCACGGATGCTGCGAGGCATTGATGACACGGATGAGTTCATCGGCATCCATATCGAGGATGTTCTGGTCACTCAGATTGGCGATCAGATCGCGGTCGATGGGAGCCGGTTCCGCTCGGGGCGGCGACTGGGACACGTCATCAGTCTGGCGGGATGAGGTCGAGCGCATTCTTCCTCTCCTGAGCGCAGGGCCAATCCGTCCTGAAGGCGGGCTGGCGAGGTGTGGGGAAGGACAAAATGTTCTGAGGAACTGAAGCCGGTCGATGTTGCTGGAGAGAGTCGGAGGAACATTCCGGCAAGGAAGGAGACCACTGGCGATCCCGGTCGGCAGAGACCGGGACGCGACGAATCGTACGACAAACTGCAAAAGTGGTGCCCGACATCATGGCTTCCAAACGGAAACGCTGTGTTGTCGGAGCCAACTTTCCCAAACAGCCCGCACGGTTCCGGTCAGGTCGGCAGGTGTGGCACCGCATGAGCGGCGGTGCCATGCCGCAGGAGCCTCACCGGCAGGCGACACCATGAGGTGCCGCGGCCGCCTGAAACGGCTGAGGTGAGGCAACGGTGACCTCGGACGAGGTGACAGGGGACACGGCGGGGGCTTCCTGAGCCGGCGGAATGGGGGCCAGTTCGCTCCGAACAATCCGAACGTCTCGTGGTGCGGCAATTCCCACCCGAATCTGACCTCCGCGAATACGAAGGACCCGGATTCGAATGTCCTTGCCGATGACAATCTCTTCGCCTTCCTTCCGGGTGAGTACCAGCATGGGACCGTCCTTGTACTACAGGTGACACGGCGAGGTGGCTGCGGGGTCATACCACCAGGAGTTTATCTCGGCTTCACGGATCGCCCCGCGACCTCAAGCTTGTTGATGACGCGTTCAATACCGTCGACGTCAGCCGCCAGAGTCTGGGCGATCTGCTTCTCAAAGTAACTCCGCACCCATCCCTGCAGGACGACCGCCTGCTCTTCTTCAACGCATTCGATCGGACGGTGGCTCAGGTACGAACTCTGTTCCAGAGCGGCCTGAACCCGGCTGACCAGCGTGGGGACGGGGGCGGCTGCGGCGTGAGGCTTGCGTGGCCCAGAAGCCAGCATGATCGGTGTCTCCCTTCGACGATATCGGACCATCCTGCCGGGGGCGACATGCTCCCGGATGTCGGCAGTCGTTCCGGCGGCGGGAACGGCTCCATTCCGACGGGCGCCAAAAAAAGCCCTCCCGCGTTCTGGACGCAGAAGGGCTCTCGTAGCTGTCTTGCTGTCGTCTGTCATTGACGACTGGACACGATGCTAAATCGGCCAATTCAGCCGGTCAATATCGAATTTCCAAAACCGACCGGATTTGCAGCAACTTCATTGTTTCCCCTCAACGACTTCGAATCGGCAGGCGGTCCAGGCACCCCCGGCAATCGAGGTCGACGGGTGAGTCTGCTCGAGCGGCAGGCCTTTGGACAGGTCTCCCAGTCGTCGGGTCACATCCGTCCCGAAGAAACGCGTTAGCGGATTGACCAGCCGGCGCAGTCCCGGCACCGGGCCATCATCCGGGGCAAACTTGTCGAAGACGACGATGTGGCCACCCGGCCGTACGACCCGGCAAAGTTCCTTCAGGCACTGATGTCCGTCCGGTACGACGCTCAGAATCAGTGTCGCGACCGCAGCCCCGAAGCTGGCGTCTGCAAACGGAAGCCGCGTTGCGTCCGCCTGCACCAGCCCGGATTTGACATGCCCCCGTGCGTTCCGACGCGCTCGCCGGAGCATCGCAGGCGTCAGGTCGACGCCGACCCACTGCGCTGACCTGTCCAGCAGTGGGAGATCAGCTCCTGTTCCCACGCCGGCCAGAAGCACTGACTCGCCTGCCGACGGAGTGAGCATCCCGAGGGCCCGCCGCCGGCCACGCACGAACGGGGGAAACCGGACCATCAGGTCGTAGACCGGCGACCAGAAGGTGTAGACCGTACGGTTCCAGGAGTTGGATCTCGTCATTGTCTGTGCTGCCGGCCCCGCTGATTCGAGTGGCGACGTTTTTCAGAACCGCTTGCCCCGGACCTGTCTGCGCTGCGGCCCAACGTGCGTCCGGGCGCAGTCGATTCCCGTTGACGTGCACATGTGCACGTCGCTAACAGACGCTTGCCCTGAAGCGGCCTGTACTTGCCCGGTTCGGCCGGCGGTGTCCTCCAGCAGGTCGTTGGGCACATCGGTTGCAGACTGATCCTGAGACGGGCAGGATGTCGGTTTGCTCACCCGGTCGCAACCGCGACCCTCAACATCCCGTCTGTGTGGCCATGCGATACGTCGTCGGAGAGAGAACACGACAATGAGTTCCTTCAGCCTCGAACAGCACGCCATCAGCGTGAAGAACGTCTACCGGAACCTGGCGCCTTCGACACTCTACGAAGAGGCGATCCGGCACGAACCGGGAACAACCATCGCCGACACCGGAGCTCTCATTGCTTACTCCGGCGAAAAGACGGGACGCTCGCCGAAAGACAAGCGCGTTGTCCGCCACGCCGATTCCGAAGCGGACGTCTGGTGGGGACCGGTCAACTTCCCCCTCGACGAACACGCCTTCATGATCAACCGCGAACGGGCGATCGACTACCTGAACACCCGTTCGCGACTGTACGTGATGGACGGCTACGCCGGCTGGGATCCCGACCACCGCGTCAAGGTCCGCGTCATCTGCGCCCGGCCGTATCACGCGCTGTTCATGCACAACATGCTCATCCGCCCGACCGATCAGGAGCTGGCGGACTACGGCGATCCGGACCTGGTCATCTACAACGCCGGCGGCTTCCCCGCCAACCGCTACACGACCGGCATGACGTCCAAGACGAGTGTCGACCTCAGCCTTGAACAACGTGAGGTCGTGATCCTCGGCACCGAGTACGCCGGGGAGATGAAGAAGAGCGTCTTCACCTTCATGAACTACTTCATGCCGAAAGCGGACATCCTTTCGATGCACTGCTCGGCAACTGCCGCTCCCGACAGCGACGACTCTGCCGTGCTGTTCGGACTGTCCGGCACCGGCAAGACGACCCTCTCGGCCGATCCGAAACGCCGGCTGATTGGCGACGACGAGCATTGCTGGAGCGATTCCGGCATCTTCAATATCGAAGGGGGCTGCTACGCCAAGGCGATCTACCTGACCCGCGAAGCGGAGCCGCAGATCTTCGATGCCCTTCGGTTCGGCTCGGTGCTCGAAAACGTCGTCTACGACGAGGCTCACCACCACGTCGACTTCGCCGACACGAGCATCACCGAGAACACCCGCGGTGCCTATCCGATCGAGTACATCGACAATGCTCGCGTCCCCTGTGTCGCCGGTCATCCCTCCAACGTCATCTTTCTGACCTGCGATGCATTTGGTGTGCTTCCGCCGATCAGCCGGCTGACCCCCGAGCAGGCCGAGTACCACTTCATCAGCGGGTACACCGCCAAAGTTGCCGGGACGGAGGTCGGTGTCACCGAGCCGCAGGCGACGTTCTCACCCTGTTTCGGTGGACCGTTCCTGGTGTGGCATCCCGGCAAGTATGCCGACCTGCTCTCCCGCAAGATCCGTCAGCACAACGCCAGCGTCTGGCTGATCAACACCGGTTGGAACGGCGGCCCGTACGGCGTCGGACAGCGCGTCAAGCTTGCCTACACGCGTGCGATGGTCGACGCGATCTACTCGGGCGTCCTCAACGACGCGCCGACCGAGACTGATCCGGTCTTTGGACTGCACGTGGTCACATCGGTGCCGGGCGTTCCCGAAGAGATCCTCGTCCCCCGCAATACCTGGCAGGACAAGGATGAGTACGATCGGACCGCGAAGAAGCTTGCGACGCTGTTTGCAGACAACTTTGCGAACTATGCCGACGGCGTGAAGCCGGAGGTGAAAGCCGCCGGTCCAAAGATCTGAGGCCGCTCGAGCCTCAGGCCGGCACCATTACGGCAGCCATCCCATGACGGCCGCTTCCCGATTCTGGTAGTTCGGGAACCGGTCCGTCAGGTGCATCAGGCGGATGACGTAGTAGTTGTCGTCGGTGAAGCCGCAGATCCGGAACGCGCCGTCGTTCAGGTACGCCCACTTCATCAGCAGCACCATCTGACCGGCGACGAAACTCTGCAGCATCGTCCCGTCGGCAAGCTCGAAGATGACCCGGCGAACGCCTGACTCGGCAGACTTTTTCTGAATCGCCTCGGCAAGCGGCGGCTCGGCGGCACGATCATCGCTGACCGCAGCCAGTCGGAAGAACAGCCAGTCCGGGCTCTCGTCCACCTGGAGTTCCCATCCGGGGGCCAGATCCATCGAAATCTACCTCAGTGACGGTTTGGAACATTGGTTGAAGGGCAGACCCTGAGGATATCACACGCCGGCCGCCGACGCGTCCGATTTTCCACTCCCGTCAGGAACGGGGCGTCACGACCGGCAATCTCGTCCGGATCGGATGCCGGCGGCCTGCCGGTGAGATGCGATCGACCGGAGCGCAGGAAGTTCGCAGTTTCCTGCAGAAAGTTGACTGGAAATGAACGCGAGAGGCATGTAGGATTTCGCTCCCCAAACGGAGAGGTGCCGGAGTGGCCGAACGGGCCGGTCTCGAAAACCGGTGTATCCTAACGGATACCGAGGGTTCGAATCCCTCCCTCTCCGCTTTTTCTTGCGCAGTGCAAAAGCATGTGCTGGAAGAGGTTCGGTCCAGCCAGCGGCTTTGCGGGGCTCTCGAACCGGCTCAGCCTTAGCATCACTGCGGCCGTCGCTGCGACAACGCGAATCGTCCACTTGCGGCCGGGGCGGGATTGCTCCTGCTCCATCGCAGGGACCTCCAGTTCAGCCGGACATCACCTTACCCTCAGCTCTTCCTCTGTACGTTCAGGGAATGCCTCCTGCTGACATGATCTCCTGGATTCTCCGCTGGCGCAAGTCGCGTAGGGCAGGCTCTGCCTGCCGTCGGATGACAGGAGCGCACGGCGTCCGGCCAGGCCTGACCGGCCTGCTGAATCACATGAATCAGATTGCGTCTGAACGGTCCTGCCCCCCAGGGCCAGGTAGCCGTCTTGCCGCATCCGGCGCTGCAGACGGGCTCTAATCATCTCCGCGGGCCGTGTACGGCGCCATGAAGGCTTCCCACTCCGCTTGCCGTGACGGATCGTCCCAGACCTCAAAGACGTTCTGGTTGTGTCGGAGTGCCCAGTCAGTCACGTCCGGAAAACGGTCTCTGATCGCCAGGACAAGCTTGACGTGTTCCTTATGGTTGCCCCGGGACGGATGCAGCCTGAACCGGTCGTGGTACAGGTACCCGTGTTCTGTAAGCCAGTCGCGATGCTGGTCGTGCCGGGGGTACAGTTCCTGTCGGAGAGCTGCTGCCCCGTCATCGCTCGCCGACTCAATCTGGTGCGAGAGTCGTTTGAGCTGCCAGAAGTGAAACCTGGCGAGCATGCCGGGCAGGGTGAAGACTGCAGTCACGACGACTGCTGCGGTCAAAGCGAGGAGGATGGCCGTCCGCTTGCGGCCGCTGAGGGATGTCTGTTTCTGCAATGCAGGGACCTCCTTTTCAGAAGGACGTTACCTTTCCCACATCTCATCCTCTGTACGTTCAGGGAATGCCTCCTGCTGGCATGATCTCCTGGATTTTCCGCTGGATTGAGTAGCGCAGGCTGTGCCTGCCGTCGGAGGACAGGACGCATGGCGTCCGGCCAGGCCCGACCGGCCTGCTGTCAGGCGACCAACGCAGCTTCCGCCAGACGCCACTGCCACCCCGCCAGTCTCACCCACAATCGTTGCGACGATCAACACCTATTTGACGATCCCGACATGATCCGGAACCGGCACATCCTCGTCGAACTCGTCAGGAAGATTGGGACATCCCGTGAGGTGCAGAGTCTTCAGATGCGGAAACGCAAGAACGTGACGAACGGACGACACGGTAATGTCCGTTTCGTTGGCCCACAGGGGCTCCAGTTCGGGCAGGACGTCGAGATCTTCCAGTGACGTCACCGCCGTGCCGGCCACCGACAGCTCGCGCAGGTGAACGAGACGCGACAGTTCCGGCAGCGACTCCTGTGTGATGGCCGTATACCAGAGATCGAGCACCTCCAGCTTCGGCTGCGTGTGGACGATCCGCGTAAGGTCTGCGTTGGTCACGTCGGAATAGACCAGTCGCAGTTCCCGCAGCCGGGGAGCAGACAGAAACGCCTTCAGATCCGCGGCGGACAGGCTCGCTCCCGTCACCCACAGCACTCGCAGGCGGGGCATCGCTCCGAAGTCCGGCAGTTCCCCGGCGAACTCACAGTTGGAAAGTCGCAGATCCTCGAGGTTCGTGAGCTGCGACAGCCGCTGCAGCATACCGTTGTCGAACCGCTGCCCTGTCAGCGAGAGGCGCTGAAGTGAGTGGACTTCAAGCAGATCCCGGCAGAATCGGTCTGACAGTTGCGTCGAAGCCAGAAAAGTGTGCAGCTCGACCGTTTCGCTTCCATTCCCCCAGAACTGCTTCCTTCCGGTCTTTCGCGCGTCGTAGTGAATGTGCGACAGCAGCGGAGTCGCTTCGAAGGCGAGGAGACGATCGATGATCTGATTCGATCGGGGGGCTGCGGGCTGCCGGAACAGCATGATGAGTGCCCCCACAGCGGCGACCACGCAGAGCAGGGCTGCAGCTGCAACAAGCGTTCGATTTGTGAGGGCCCGGCTCATTGGTGTGTCACAGTGAGCGTTGCACGCCAGCACCTCGTGCAGGCTCGGCCTGCCGTGTGACGACACGCGCGCATGCGTCCGACGAAGCCAGGACCTGCCGGCCGCCCGGCATGGGGACAACGCCCGGAACTGGCGCTCCGGGCGCGTCACCTCATGCCACGTTCCTTTTTCCTAACTCCTGATTCCTGTCTCCTCTCCCCTACGCACTGATATTGATGTACGCGTGGACGTGCGGGGCACCACGGAAGTGCCAGACGAACCGCGGGCCTTCGATCCGCCAGATGTCCCACGTCCTGTCGCTGTTCAGGTCACCCTGCTTGTAGAACGCCATGTGCAGCGCGTCGACGCCGCCGATCTGTTCCAGAATCGCCATCACCTCGGCGACGTCCGCCTGACGGTACGGGGCGAGGAGGACCTGAAGGGTTTCCGTGACGAGCTGCTTCTGGTCGTCCGAGAGGGCGGAGCCGCTGATCCCTGCGAACGGGGCGTCGCTGCCGCGCAGCTGGACGTTCGTTTCGCGGGGCGCTTTGTCCTGAAGGGCCAGCTTCGCCTGCTGCGGATCGAGGGCCTGAAAGACCTTGTTGGCCTGGCGGGTCTGGTAGTGGTAGATGTTGTCGGACGGATCGCTTTCGCCGTGACCGTAGACGATCGGTCCGCCGAACGCCGCCTTGTCGACGCTGTTGCCGTCAGCACGCAGGGTGAGGTGCCGGCCGGTCAGTTCCCACTCGAACTTCCCCTGCTGCGGGTCGCCGAACAGTGCACAGCTGAAGAATTCCAGGCCACCATCGTCGTCTTCCATCTGGCGGACGAGCCGCTCGTAGCCTTCTTCGCTGGTGAGGCCCTTGACGATCTGGTCGATGATGGCCCGCTGACTGTCGGAGTAGAAGTCGTCGCCGATAACCGGATCGGTCACATGCCAGTTGGCGCTGATCTTCTGCTGCAGCTTGTGATTGAACGGGAAGCAAATCTTTGCCTTCTGCGAGTCGGAGAGCGATGCGTAGAACTCGCCGACGGCGGTCTCGGCCGGGCTGGAAGAGGTGGGGGCGGCATGCAGACGCGGAGTGAGCATGGCCATCGACCCGGCGAGGCTTCCCACCGCTGCCGTCTGCAGAAACGACCGTCGTGAGATGTCGGAGGTGCAGTCGGGGCAGTTGCCGGTGTGACGGTTGCTGTTGGCAGCCATGAGGGCCTCCCAGTGAGAGTGAAGAGAAGGTGGGAACGTCTACGACAGTTTCCGTATTCGAAAGCGGATTGTCTACAGGATTTCGGTTTTGGGGGACGTTGGCGTCCGTGTGTCATCAGCTGTGGCAACCGCTTGCCGGGCAGAGGCGGAATCGCTCACCTGAGCTGCGAACAAGTCCGGGCCCACAATAGTCACGCCCCGTCCTGCACGGCAGTGGCACGGCGTTCCAGCAGCTTCAGTGCGTGCGTCTCCCCCCACTGTTTCAGCACTGCCAGGATCGGCTCAAGCGATTTCCCTTCGTCCGTCAGCTCGTACTCGACCCGCGGCGGAACCTCTGCATAGACGATGCGGTTGATCAGGCCGGAGGATTCCAGCTCCCGCAGCTGTTTGGTGAGCATTCGCTGCGTCACGCAGCCGATCCGGCGTTTGAGTTCGCTGAACCGCAGCCGCCCGTCGAGCAGGTAGTAGAGCACGATCCCCTTCCACTTCCCGCCGATCAGCTCCAGCGTCGCTTCGACCGGACAGGCCACGCGGCCGTAGTCGGTGTGCCGCGTCTTGCTGCTCGTTGTGCTGGTGGTATCCATTCTGTGCCTACCTGTCCGAAATGTGCGTTCTTGTCGAAGCGGCTACTACACCTATTCTGGGGGTGTACCGCGAAAGTCACAATACACGGACCCGGATCTCTCCAGCGTGCTGCTGACGGTGACGCCTGTTCCGCGTGGGGGACATGAACGGATCGCGTCGCGACAGCGAGCAGGACGATCTTCACGGCTGAAATGCCGGATTCAGACAGAGGACGATTCCCATGAAGGCAATGCTTGTTCGTACCTATGGCGACGATGCCGTCTTTGAAGCGGCCGAGGTCGAGACTCCCGAAGTCAAAGCCGGTCATGTGCTGGTGAAAATTGCGGCCTCCAGCGTCAACACCGTGGACACGATGATCCGTCGGATGGGGAAGGAACTGCCGCTCTCACCCGAGTTGCCGGCCATCCTGGGGATGGACTTTGCCGGGACGATCGAAGCGGTTGGCGAGGGCGTGGAAGGCTACTCTGTCGGCGACGAAGTCTACGGCTGTGCCGGGGGACTGGCCGACCTGCCCGGAACGCTGGCCGAATACATCGTGGCCGATGCCAACCTGATTGCTCCCAAAGCGGGCAATCTGTCGATGCGGGAAGCGGCGGCTCTGCCGCTGGTCGGGATCACCGCATACGAAGGACTGATCCGCGCGGGAATTCGGGAGGGGCAGAAGGTTCTCGTGCATGGTGGGTCCGGCGGAGTCGGGCATGTGGCCCTGCAGCTGGCCAGGCACTTTGGTGCCGAGGTGTACTCGACAGGCGGCGGCGACAAACAGCTCGCGTTGATTGATCGGCTCGGCGCAACCCCAATTAACTACAAAACGGAATCGGTCGACGAGTACGTGGCCGAGCACACCGGTGGGGCCGGGTTCGACGTGGTGTTCGACTCGGTCGGCGGAGCGAATCTGACGAACTCGTTTCAGGCGGCAGCACTCAACGGTCAGGTGGCGACGACTGTGTCGATGTGTGAACTGGATCTGACGCCGGCACACTTCAAGGGGCTCTCGCTGCATGTCGTTTTCATGCTGATTCCGATGCTGCATGGCGTCGGGCGGGAAGAGCATGCGAAGGCATTGCGATACCTGACGGAGGTGGCGGAGGCGGGTGAGCTGACGCCGGTTCTGGACGAGCAGCGATTCACGCTCGAAGAGGCGGGCGCGGCCCATGCCCGTCTGGAAAGCGGAAAGGCGATGGGGAAGGTGGTGGTGGAGAGCGCGGCGTCATAGGGCAGGCTCCGCCTGCTGCGATTGGGGGGCATGCTCACCCCGCGGGGCGAGCATGTGCCAGTGTCGGGGCGATCAGTACCGGGGAGCGCGGCGATCGCGGGCATGATCCGGTTGTCGATCGTGGTACCCGCGAGATGGAGCTGACGAAGTTCCTCGAACCGTTGCAGTGCACGCAGGAGACTGCCGATCAGCACAATGACGACCGCAAGTGGACGACCGCAATTGTAACGGTGGCGTCGATGAGGAGGGTGATGCGGGTTGGAGCGGAAGGCGACATGAATTGGCCCTGACGTCGGAGGAGTTGTTCGGCCTGCAGCGGGGGAGCGAATTCCCTTCTTGAAACGAGTTGCTGGAGAGGGGAGCACCAGTCGCCGCCACGCGACGCGAACTGTATAATACTCCCGACTCACACTTCACAGAAGATGCCAGCGTTTGTCGGGCGATGCGTTGCCTGCTGGACCTGACCTGCAGCAGCCGCGGAACCGGGGCCTTGCGTGCTGCGCATGGGCGTGTTTCGTCTCAACAGGGCGCTGGCGTGCATGGACCTGTCGGGGCCGGGCCGCCTGGCCTGTAGAACCGGCACGCTCTGCAGGGCTGCTGGGACGGGCCTGGTTCGGTGCCGTCACTTCGGGGTAAGTGGTGCAGCAGGTTGGTGATGGAATCTTCCGGCACTGAGGAAAGAGGCTGTCCCGTCGACGACGACATCGTGACGCGACGCGCTTGAGGGCCCGCCTGGTTCCGCGATCGGCGGCTGCATCGACAGCGATTCGGGCAGCAGCCTGCACGCCATCCCGATGTGATCCGCTACAGGAGCTGTGAAGTGAGCGGGCGAGCGATCGAGTCCGTACTGGCCACCTCGTTGACGTACTTCAGCAGCTCGAGACCATGACACACCAAGACGCTCCCCAGGCGATCGCCGATATTGACCCCGAGCAGTTGCCGGTCGCGGAGCACGAGCTGCACGGGTGGACCCATTTCGCCGGGTTGTACGCGGGCGAGCATGTGGCGGCGACGGAGTTTGTCATCGGTGCAACGTTTGTTGCTCTGGGGGCATCGACGCAGGACATTCTGATCGGGCTGCTGATCGGCAACATACTGGCGATTCTCAGTTGGACACTGATCACCACCCCGATTGCCGTCCAGACGCGATTGAGTCTCTACACGTACCTGCACAAGATCGCCGGCGACTCGATGAGCGATCTGTACAACTGGGCCAATGTGCTCATCTTCACGGTGATTTCGGCGGCGATGATCACCGTATCGTGCACGGCGGTGCGTCTGCTGCTGGGGATCCCGGCGCAATTGCAGTGGCATCCGACGGACCCACTCTTCGTTCTGGTGGTTCTTGCCGTCGGAATGATCGTCGTGCTGGTGGCGATGTACGGCTTCAATGCGGTCGCGGAATTCTCCGGACTCTGCGGACCCTGGCTGGTAGTGATGTTCGTCAGCGGTGCGCTGGCTCTGCTGCCGGCGCTGACTGAAGCGGTCCTGGGACGGGTTCGTCTGACCGGATTCTCGGATTTCATCGACATTGCCGATCAGACCATCTGGACCGGAGTCAACAGCGATGGCCAGCCGGGGATCGGGCTGATCGAGGTGATCGGGTTTGCCTGGGCCGCGAACACCATCACGCACTTCGGACTGATCGACATGGCACTGCTGCGGTACGCCCGCAGGACGGTCTACGGCCTGTGCACCAGTGCCGGCATGCTGTTCGGGCATTACATCGCATGGATCGCTGCAGGCATCATGGGGGCAGGGACGGCCGTGCTGTTGAAGTCCACGATTGTCGAGCTTGATCCCGGCGATGTCGCGTACAGGGCGCTGGGGCTGTCCGGCTTCGTGATTGTGATCATTGCCGGTTGGACAACCGCCAACGCCAACCTGTACCGGGCCGGTCTGGCAGCGCAGGCTGTCTTCCACAGGCATTCGCGAAAGCAGGTCACCTTCGCGGTCGGAGTGGTGACGGTTGTGATCGCGTGTTTTCCGTTCGTCTACAAACAGATCCTGCCGCTGCTGACCTACGCCGGCCTGCTCGTCGTTCCCGTCGGCGGAATCGTGTTTGCCGAGCACTTCCTGTTTCCGCGTCTCGGACTGACTCGCTACTGGGTGAAGTACCGGGGACTGGAACACAGCACTCCGGCGGTTGCGTCGTGGGCAGCGGGGCTGGTGTTCGGGTTCGGGCTGAACTACCTGCAGGTCATGTCATTTTTCTACCTGTTTCTGCCAACATGGGCATTCACGGGCGTTTTGTATACGATTCTGGCCAGCCGGTATGGTGCGCTCGAACGCTATCCGGCCGAAGAGGCTGCCGAGCGGGAGCGAAACACCGCCATCCGCGAGTACCAGGCCCAACAGGCGCTCCTGAAGAACAGGCCGGTCCCGGACAACACGGCGATTTCGAACGGTCTGCGAGTCGTCAAGTGGGGGGCCCTGGCAGTGATTCTGATTCTGGCCCTGATCGTCATGTTTGGCAGTCCCGACATGACAATCTACGAACGCAATGTGTCTGTGTTCCAGTCATGGGGCTTCGCCTTGACGATCGTCTATTTTGCTTCCGCCTACGCGCTCCTGCAGCGCACGAAGATGCTCAACAGGACACCCGCATGACGTCCGCAATTTCCCTCAATCAGAACAGTCTGTCCCGGCTCCCGGACGGTGTGGCCCGCCCGATGTACGACCGCGGCCAGGTCACGACCGGGATCGTGCATGTGGGAGTCGGCGGATTTCATCGCTCTCACGAAGCGTTCTACACCGATCAACTGCTGCAGTCCGGCGGCGCTTCGGAGTGGGGAATCTGCGGGGTCGGTCTGCGTGAAGCCGATCGCCGGATGGCGACGATCCTGAAGCAGCAGGACTACCTCTACACGCTGATCGTCAAACATCCCGATGGTGGCGTCGAGACAAAGGTAATCGGCTCCATCGTCGATTTCCTGATGGGGCCGGACGATCCGACTGCGGTCATCGACCGGATGGCCGATCCCGCAACGAAGATCGTATCGCTGACGATCACCGAGGGGGGCTACAACGTCGACCCCGCAACCGGCCAGTTCGACGCCTCCAATCCCGATGCGCAGCACGATATCGATCATCCCGAACAGCCGCGACTCGTGTTCGGCTACCTGACGGCGGCATTGCGGAAACGTCGGGAGCACGGGCTGCCGGCGTTCACCGTGCAGTCATGTGACAACATTCAGCACAACGGCGATCTGACCCGGCAGATGCTGGTGGGATTCGCGCGGCTGCAGGATGCCGACCTGGCCGACTGGATCGAACAGGAAGTCTGCTTCCCCAACGCGATGGTCGATCGCATCACGCCGGTCACCACCGAGTCCGACATCGAGTATCTGCGATCGACCTTCGGCATCGAGGACAAGTGGCCGGTCGTCTGCGAGCCGTTCTGCCAATGGGTGGTCGAGGACCGTTTTTCCGCAGGCCGTCCCGAATGGCTGAACGTGGGCGCGCAGTTCGTCCCCGATGTCAGCCCGTACGAGACGATGAAGCTGCGGCTGCTCAACGCCGGTCATTCGATGCTGGGAATTCCCGGTGCTGTCTACGGCTACGGGACGATCGACGAGTGTGTGCGGGACGACGTCTTCTGCAGGTTTCTGCGTCAGTTCTTCGACGTGGAAGTCACGCCCGTGCTGGGGCCTGTGGAAGGAATCGATCTGGAGGAGTACAAGTCGTCGCTGATCGAGCGCTTCGGCAACCCGAGCATCCGCGACGATGTCTCCCGAATCTGCCTGGGCAGTTCCAGCAAGCTGCCGGTCTTCCTGTTCCCCACCGTCCGCGAGAACCTCGCCCGCGGCGGCAGCATTGAACTGGCGGCACTTGTGATTGCGGCATGGTGCTGTTACAGCGACAGGCACGCCGATCGCTTCGGGAACCCGCTGGTGATCAATGACGAGTTGAAAGACGAGCTGCACGCAGCGGCACGGGGAACCAGTGACGATCGACTGTCGTTTCTGCGGGTGGAATCCGTGTTCGGAGATCTCGTCAACAACGAGCGGTTCACGAAGACCTATGTCAGCATGGTCGATCGCATCTACCAGTCACCGGATATGCGCCGTCACATGCAGGACGCGATGGACGGATGAAACGAGCCGTGACGTCAAGGCTCGCTCTGTCGAGTGAGCCTCAACGTCAGGCGAAGCAGGAACGCGATGTGACCCCGAGCTCACGCTCCGGTGACGCCCTGATTCCTGGCTCCTGATTCCTCACTCCAACTCCGAGCGACGCACCGTCAGCGAGTGCACCCGTTCTCCGTCAATGCTGATGACGTCATAGGTGACTGAAGGATCATCGGCGGTCGTGTCGAAGTGAACCAGGCCGAATGACTGCTTCGCGTTGTACGAGAAGATCGCTCCCTGCTTCTCCATCGTCGGGTGGACGTGCTGGTTGGTCAGCCGGGACGAATTGAACTCGTACAGCGGATAGCTGCCGGGGCGTTCGATCTTCCACGCATCCGAGCGATGCCGGTCCGCCGACATCAGCACGACGCCGTCGATGTCGTGCTTCGCGAGGAAGCCGAAGATCTCGTCCCGTTCGCCCTGGTAGCCGTTCCAGGTGTCCCGGCTGTCCCCCTTGGTGCGATAGTCCCACGGGACGGACGAGCAGATGACCTTGAAGGTCCCCCTGCAGTCCAGCAGCTGGCTCTTGAGCCATTCCATCTGCACCGGGCCGAGCATCGTGGGCTGGTCGCCTCTGGGGTTGGTGCGGTAGTACCGGCAGTCGAGCATGATGAAGTCGACGTCGCCGATGGCGAAGCGGTACCAGCAGCCCGGCTGCTCGTAGCCACCCGCGTAGCCGGGGTTGGCCCAGTTCTCGCGATAGATCGTCCAGGCGTAGTCCCGTTTCCAGAACGGCTGGTCGATCTGCGGCCCACCCCAGGAGTCGTTCGTACTGAAGTCGTGGTCGTCCCAGATCGTGTAAACGGAGGTCTGCGCGGTCAGCTGGCGCCACTCCGGACGGGACTGTCTGCGGTAGTACGTGTACCGCTGCATTTCCGGGGACTCGGGATCGTCGATGTAGACGTTGTCGCCCAGCAGCAGCAGTGCCAGCGGATGCGTCTTGCGGATTGTGTCCCACATCCGTTCATGCGGCGGGACGTAACCGGCTCCCCCACCGAAGGCCAGGACGAACTTCGCGGCCTTCCCGGCCGTGGGGAACGTCCGGAAATGCTGGTCGTCCCTCAGCTGCCGGGGGCCGTCGCCGATCTGAATGGCGTAGTGATACCCCGTGTGCGGCTGGAGTCCCTCCACCGTAACGACCGCGGTGTAGTCGTTCTCGGCGCGGGCAGTGACCGGCGGCGAGGTGATGGCGTTCTTCAGCTCCGGTCCGGTTCCCACCACAACGCGAACGGCGGCCTCCTGTGCGGTTCGCACCCAGATCGAGACGGACGTGTCGGTCGTGTGGCCGACGAGCGGGCCATGCACCGGTACGGCGGCGTAGTCGGCGAAGACGCGTTTGAGAAGCGGCTCGTTCCGGACCGGTGCGATCAGTTCGCGCGGCCCGGCGATCAGTCGGCCCGGCGGAAGCCCGTTGTCCAGTGCCTTCTCGAACGCCGCGGCGGCCTGCTGCGGATTGCCGGCGGTGGCGTCGAGCAGGCCGAGCAGGAACCGGGACTCGGCATCGTCGGGATGCTCATCGATGTAGCGGGTGATGTACTCCCGGGCTTCGTCGGCGCGATCGCGGAGCATGTACCGCAGTGTCACCTGATGCACGCGCTTGTACTGGTCGCTGCGCTTCAGGGACATGTCCGGTTTCGGCCGGCGGGCACCGGCGAGGTCGTAGTCCTGGGCGAGTGCATCGGAGGAAGTTGCCAACAGCAGGCAGAACAGGGGGAGCAACGTTCGAAACATGATGCTGAGCCTGGGAGAGTATTCGGGAGAAACTGAGGACAGCGGTGCCGGCTACCGTACGTCCGGAACCCTGTTGACCGACCAGACCCGAAGGACGCTCGTTCCGGGGTGGGAACCGGCCACTGCAGCCAGCTGCTGACCATCGGGTGAGAATGCGACCGCTCGGCACGCACCGTAATTCGGGTAGCGGAAGACCGTCAATGGTTGACCGGATCGGGTCTGCCACAGGCGGACTGTCTGGCTGCCGCCGGTGACGAGGGTCCGTCCGTCAGGCGAGAATGCGAGACAGAAGACCTGTTCGTCATTGAGAGAGAGCGTTCGTTGCAGTCGTCCGGTGGAGACGTTCCAGAGTCGAACCATCCCTTCGTTTCCGGCCGTCGCGATGAGTCGACCGTCCGGAGAGAACGCGACGTCACGGACCCATCCCGTGTGCTGCTGGAGGACGCGACGGGGAACCCGCGTGGCGACATCCCACAGGACGGCCGTTCCATCGCTCCCGCAGCTTGCCAGGGTCTTCCCGTCGGGGGAGAAACAGGCCGACAGCACCCACCCGTCGTGCAGCTTGAGGTCGGCGATCTGTTTCATTTCCGGCCAGGACCACAAACGCAACTCGCCGTTACCGCTGCATGTTGTGAACGTCTTCCCTTCAGGAGAGAAGCTGAGCTGGAAAATCTCCCGGGAGTGAGCACGACGTTTTCGAAACTCGCCGCCGGTGACGTCCCGGACCAGGATGTGTCCGTCCTTTGTCCCTGTCAGAACGGACTGTCCATCCGGGGAGAACGCTACACTCACAATGGTGGCCAGATCCGATACGGGACCGAATCGAAACGTCTCCGCAAAGTCGTCGGTGCTCAGTCGCGCAACGGTATTGTCGGCGATGGCGACGGCAACCTGTCGACCATCCCGGGAGTACGCAACAGAATGTTCTGTTGCAGTCGTCCACTTGGTGACAACCCGGTCGGCGTCGTTGTGAAGCCATTCCTTCCAGCGGCACAGCCGGACGCTACCGTCCCGGCTGCCGGTCACCAGGGTTTCACCATCCGGCGCCAGGTCGACCGACCAGACGCAGTCGCTGTGGCCACGCACGACACTCATCTGGCGTCCGCTACGGGCCCAGAGACGGACCGTGCGATCCCGGCTGGCCGTCGCAATCAGGTCCGTTCCAGGGAGGTACACCGCATCGTGAACACCGTCCAGGTGTCCCTGGTAGAGTGTGAGCAACTGAAAGGTCTCGAGATCCCACTCGCGGACCGTTCCGTCCCGGCTGGCGGTCAGCATGTGCGAGCCGTCGTCGGCAAATGCAATCTTCTCGACCGGACGAGTATGGGCAGCATCGTACAATGCGATCTGAAGCGGCTGTTCAAAGTCGAAGACGCGGATTCTGCGACTTCGCTCGACGCTGACCAGTCGTCCGGTCACGGGCCACAGCCCCATGGCGCTGACCTCGATAGCGTGGAGCGTCTTGATCAGCGTCCCGGACTCGGCATCCCAGAAGCGGATTCCCTCCCCATCGCCGGCCGATGCGAGCCTGCGGCCGTCCTGCGACCAGACCACCTCGAAGACGCGGCGGGGATGTCCCCTCAGCACATGCCCCGGCTTGCCGGTCGCGACGTCCCATAGCCGGACTGTGCCATCATCCGAGGCCGATGCGAGCCGACTGCCGTCGGGGGAAAACTCGATCCGGTTCACATCGCTGTCGTGGCCTTTCAGCACGTGTCGAAGTTTTTCGTCCGGCATGGACCAGATCCGTACGATGCCGTCAATTCCGGCGGAGGCGAGCAGCGATCCGTCCGCCGAGTACCGGACGCAGGTCGTTCCTCCTTCGTGCTGGCCGAGAGTCGTCTGCACCAGACGCGGCGGCGTCAGGCTGGAGAGCAGATGCCATTCGAATCCCCGCAGGTCGTCTTCCGGTCCGGTGACGTCTCCGATGGCGAACCGGCTCGCTTCGAGAAACTCGTGGGCCCGCACAAAGTCACGGGAGTGCCAGGCGTCCCAGGCCTGACTCATGGTCGAAGCATACAGCAGTCCCCGTGCCGTTCGTTCACTCGACTCGACGCGTGAGAGGGCTGTCCCGAGGCGGCGGTTATGAATGGAAAGTCCGGTCAACAAGCCGACCGCTGCCAGCATCAGCATCAGGACAAGCACGGCCGCAGCCGGTCGTTTCCGTGCGGCCCGGAAAGTCCGTTCCACGAGTCCCGCGGGGCGGGCCGCAATCGTCTCGCCCGTCAGGTACCGGCCGAGGTCTTCGGCCAACTCATGGGCGGTGGCGTAGCGGCGGGACGAGGACTTTTCGAGACACTTCAGGCAGATTGTCTGGACATCCCGCGGAATTTCCGGCCGAATCTGTCGCGGGGAGACCGGCTGCTCCGACTCGATGCGCTGAAGTATTTCAACGTCCGAGACGCCAGTGATTGGGGGACGTCCGGTCAACATCCGGTACATCAGCGCCCCGAGGGCGTAGACATCAGTCCGGACATCGATTCGGTCCCGGAGTCCGTTGGCCTGTTCCGGAGACATATAGGGAGGCGTGCCGAACGCCACTCCGGTTCGGGTTCTCAGTTCTGCCGCCAGTTCCGAATCGGCTTCCACACACTTGGCGAGTCCGAAGTCGGTCAGTCTGGGGTTGAATCCGCCGCCGTCGGTCCCTCCAAGGAGTCCTCCTTCGTCAACCGGCTCCAGAAGTACGTTGTCCGGCTTGATGTCACGGTGGAGCACGCCGCGAGCGTGGGCATGCTCGACGGCCTCGGCGAGGCGGATGACCATTCGCACGGTATCACGGATCGTTGGCAGAGCGTTCTGCGTTTTGAGCCAGCGTCCCAGGCTGGGACCGGGACAGTAGGCCGATGCAAAGAACGTGACCCCGTCAATCTCACCGACTTCGTAGACCGGCAGCAGGTTCCGGTGATCCAGTTTCGCTGCGGTCTGGGCCTCCCAGATCAGCCGGGCCGAGGAATTCGGATCGAGCAGCCGTGGCTGCCTTGGAAGCTTGAGCGCGACTTCGCGCTGCAGCTGTTCGTCCCTGGCAAGATAGACGACGCCGAATCCTCCCTCGCCGAGTTTCCGTCGGATGACGAAGTGCCCCAGCGTCGTCCCCACAGGCAGTTGATCAACCTGTCCCAGCGCGGAGTGCAGCGGTGGGCCATGGGCCGTATCGGAGATACCCAGACCGTGGTCGGTCTTCTGCGATTCCGGATCGGTGGCTCCATCAGTCGGCGGGCCGGATCGTTTCCGGAGGCGACGAAGGAGCGCGTCGTCCGGCTCCAGTTCGTTCGCTGCCGCAACGAGTTGCTGACAGGCCAGGCACTCTTCGAGATGTCCGGCCAGACGGTGCTGTTCGTCTGGAGACACGTGCCCCAGGCAAAACGCTTCCCAGATCGCCCGGGACGGGCAATTGTCGGACGAAGGAAGGTGGCTTCGGTCCATCCGGTCGACTCCGACGCCTGTCGCGATTGGCCCTGCCGAGGACCAACCGGCGACAGGTGTTCGGAGTGGCCCTCGATTGCTCGCGGAAGCATCCGGCAAGTGATGCATCCTGCAACAACACACCTATACTACAGGAGATGCGACCGGTATCCAGTAGAACTGTGCCGAAATCACCGTGCGTCCACAGCGCGTATGCCGCGGACTCTGATGATCAGAACGACCACTCCGCGGCAGAGGAATGTTGAGTCTGCTCGTTCGCTGGTGAAGTCTGATTGTCTGCGGCAGCTGTTCATGGCATCGCCCCCCGATCGCCCGTTATCATGCGGTTCGCGGATCTCTCACCCGCGCCCAACAATGTTCAGCCTACAACCACGGAGACCGCCGATGAGTTCGCCGTCGCAGACCTCCCGCCGTCAGTTTCTCGCCGGCACCGCTGCCGCTACCGCCGGGGCCGCCCTGACCAGCTTCGTTCCCGCCACGGCACTCGGCAGGGACGGTGCGACCGCAGCGAGTGAACGGATCTCGCTGGGGGTGATCGGCATCGGCCCGCGCTGTACTTACGACCTCAAGGCGATGCTCAACTTCGACGACATCCGCTGCGTCGCCATCGCCGATGTCCAGCAGTCTCGCCGCGACGCCGGCAAGAAGCTCGTCGACGGTCACTACGGCAACAGCGACTGCAAACTGTACCGCGATTTTCGGGAAGTGCTGGACCGCGACGACATTGATGCCGTCCTGATCGCCACCGGTGACCGCTGGCATGGCCCGGCATCGATGATCGCGGCAGAAGCCGGCAAGGACGTCTACAGCGAGAAGCCGTGCGGCATCACGATCGACGTCTGTCAGCGCCTGGCCGATACGATCAACCGCGAGCAGCGGGTCTTTCAGGCCGGGACGCAGCGCCGCAGCGTGCCGAACTTCCAGAAGGCGGTCGAACTCGTTCACACCGGCAAGCTTGGCAAGCTGCACACGATGCATGCCTCGGTCTACCGGCCGGTGCTGGACAACACCTGGCTGCCGGCCGAACCGACTCCGCCGGTGGATGTCGTCGACTGGAACATGTGGCTCGGCCCGGCTGCGTGGCGTCCGTATAACAAGAAGTACGTGCAGGGACGCTGGCGGGGACAGTGGGATTTCGACTCCGGAGCCCGTCTGCTCGACTGGGGGGCGCACACGGTCGACCTCTGCCAGTGGGCCAACCAGGCGGACGACACATTGCCGATCGAATACGAACCGCAGGACGACAAGATTGTCTGCCGGTACGCCAACGGCGTGAAGCTGATCATCGACTTCCTGCCGGAGCCGTTCGGCGATCGGTCGCCGCATTACATCACCCGGTTGGGAACCTGCCCGGTCCGGTTCATCGGGGACGAAGGCTGGGTCGAGACCGGCGACGAAGGGGAGATCGTCGTCAAACCGGACTCGCTGCAGAAGCAGCTGCCGGAAGCCTCGAAGCGCGTCCGTGGTCTGGACGTGTCGGCCCATTCGCGGAACTTCTTTGACTGCATCCGCACGCGGGAGAAGCCGGCGGCGAACCAGGACGTGATGCGACGCTCGCACATTGCCTCGCACGCGGCTGCGATTGCCTGGATTCTGCAGCGCAAGCTGACGATCGATCCGGAGACGGAAGAGTTCGTGAACGATCCGGAAGCGAACCTGCTCAAGTCCCGTCCGGAACGCGAGTGGTCGTAAGGCGGCTTAGGGGCGTTTGAGATCCCCCCTGGGCTCATGCCGGGGGGCGCCTGTTTCAAACGCGTAACGCACGTGTGACGCAGGACCGTTGATCTTCACGGACAGGGAATGCCCGTTGGCCACGTATGCGATTGGTGATATCCACGGTCGGTCCGACCTGGTGGCGCAGCTGCTTCAACAGATCGAGGTGACGCCGGACGATCATGTGATTTTCCTCGGCGACTACATCGACCGGGGCATGGACTCAAAGGGAGTGGTCGACCGGCTGCTCGAGTTCGAAGCGACCAGTGCAGCGCAGGTGTCGTTCGTGATGGGAAATCACGAACAGTGGATGCTGCGGTCGTTTGACGACCACACCCGGCACTCCTGGTACGTGGCGATGAACGGGTACGCGACCGTCCGGAGCTACAGCCGGAAGGCCGCCGCGGTGATCGACGAAGCGCTCGATGTGGCCGGGGAATCGATCTTCGACGGCGTCGCGCTGCCGTACGATGCTCTCGTCGACGCGATGCCGGCGGAGCATCTGGCGTTCTTCAGACGCCTGAAACCATACGTGCGGACGGACGATGTGGTCGGCGTGCATGCGGGCGTGTCTGCCGACTGCATGCGCGTGGAAGAGGAGGATCGGGATTTCCTGCTCTGGGGCCGCGAAGACTGGTGGGACGAGTACAGCGGTCCCGACCGGATCGTCTACGGTCACTGGGGAAACGCGCTCGTGCACAGAGGGGCGGTCCGTCCGTATGTTGTCGGCAGGACGTACGGGATCGACTGCGCCGCAGCCGGGGCGTTGATGGCGCTGCGGTTCCCGGACCTTGCGGCAACGAGCGTGCAGTAGCGGCAACGGCGGGAGTGGCCGCGACGCCTTTTGCCGACCGGCACTGAGGCGGGTGGCACGGCCCTGAACGACGCGGAGCGGAGTGAAGGGCGTGGTTCGGACGTCCGGGGGACGTGAGCGGCCGGGCATGCCTCGGGCGAAGCCTGATTTGCGGCTTTGCGGCAGCGCGTAGGGCCGGCTATTGCCGGCCGTCGAGCATGTGTTGATCCGGCCGGTTGGAACCGGCCTGACCTCGCTACCGGCTTGTCAGCCGCCCTGGCATCGCGGAACACGGCTCGCAGAGCCGTGGCACATTTCGCTTGGACATTCCTTACCTCCCACCCCCTACGCCAGCACCTCTTTGATCACGTGGCCCTCGACGTTCGTCAGTCGGCGTTCGATGCCGTTGTGCTTGAACGTCAGCCGCTCGTGGTCCATCCCCAAGAGGTGCAGGATCGTCGCGTTGAAGTCATACAGCGGGTGAACATCCGCCACCGCACGCCGGCCCAGGTCATCCGTCACGCCGTGGCTGACGCCCGGCTTCACCCCGGCACCGGTCAGCCAGCAGGTGAAGCCGTCCGGATTGTGGTCCCGGCCGTGGGCGCCCTTCTGGAACATCGGCATCCGGCCGAACTCCGTGCACCACACGACCAGTGTCTCCTCCAGCAGTCCCCGCTGCCGCAGGTCGCGAATCAGTGCCGCGGCCGGCTGGTCGAGGATCTCGCCATGAACGTCGTACTGTTCCTTCAGCTTCTGGTGGCCGTCCCAGTTCAGCTTGCCGCCACTGGCATACGCTCCGTTAAACAGCTGCACGAAGCGAACGCCCTTTTCGATCAGCCGGCGGGCCAGAATGCAGTTGCGGGCAAACGCGGCCTTCGTCGGGTTGGATTCGTCATCGGCACCGTACTGACGGAGAATGTGCGCCGGTTCGCCGTTCAGATCGGTAACTTCGGGAACGCTCAACTGCATGCGGGCGGCCAGTTCGTAACTGGCGATGCGGGCGGCCAGCTTGCTGTCGCCGGGATGCTGCTGCAGATGTCGGCGGTTCATCCGGTCCAGCAGGCTGCGCGTCGCCTGATCGGCCTCGGCAGCAACGCCGGGCGGTTGCAGATGCCGCACCGGTGCGGAGGCACTGAACGTCGTTCCCTGAAAAGCGGCCGGAAGGAAGCCGGGCCCCCAATTGTTCGAGCCGTTCTGCGGCACGCCGCGGGGATCGGGAATCGCCACGTACGCGGGCAGGTCCTGGTTTTCGCTTCCCAGTGCGTACGTCACCCACGAACCGAGGCTGGGGAAACCATCGAGCACCGAGCCGGTCGAGAGGAAGTTTTCGGCCGGGCCGTGCGTGTTGCTTTCGCTGGTGAGCGAGTGGATGAAGGCGATCTCGTCGGTCAATTCGGCCAGATGCGGGATCATGTCCGAGACCATCTTGCCGGTCTCGCCCCGGGGACGGAACGAATACTGCGGCCGGGCGAGGTTTCCGGCCGGGCCCTGGAACGTCACCGCCGGGCCCCCTTCGAGCGGCTTGCCGTCCTGCCTGATCAGCTCCGGCTTGTAGTCCCAGGTTTCGAGCTGGCTGACGGCCCCGGCACAGAAGATGACGACGACGTTCTTCGCTTTCGCCGGGAAGTGCGACTGCCGGGGCGCGTAGGGGCGGGCCGGGTCGATCTGCGGCGAGGCGGCGAGCAGGCCGTCGCGACCGAGCAGGTTTGCCAGGGCGACGGCTCCCAGACCGGTGGCAGCGTCGGCAAGAAAACGGCGGCGGTCGAGCCAGCTGCGATCGGCAAACGGTGACGCATCACGAGAGACGGACATCGCGGGCCTTTCAGGGAAGGAACAGGAATTCGTTGCTGTTGATCAGGGCCCGGCAGAGGGCGGCCAGACCGTACTCGGTGACGACCGGGGTGGCATCGGCCAGTTCGCTTTCGTCCGGCTGGCGTCCCAGGGCGAGTTCGTAGGCCCGCCGGATCTGGTCGGCCTCCACAGCGCCGGCTTCCGACTGCACCCGCTCGGCCATGGCGGCCGACTGTTCGATGACGAACCGGCTGTTGAACAGGTTGAGCGCCTGCAGCGGCGTGGTCGATTCGCGTCGATGGGGCGTGCTCTGGCCGTAGTCGGGACAGTCGAAGGCACCGAAGACGGCATCCCGTTCGCGGCGGACGCGGTGAGCGTAGATCATCCGCCGGAGCCCTTTGCCGCTGAAGGACTCGACCGGTTTGAATCCGGTCAGCCCGCCCCGTTTATCGAACAGGTTGTAGCCGGGGCCGCCGGTTTCGCGGCTGAGCCGACCCGCCACGTACAGAATGGAGTCGCGAATCGCTTCCCCTTCCAGGCGACGGGAGGGATACCGCCAGAGCAGGCGAACATCGGCATCCTGCTCGGCGGCGGTCGGGTTGTGTTGCGTCGACTGCCGGTAGGTGGCGGACAGAACGATCAGCCGGTGCATTTCCTTGACCGACCAGCCGCTGCGGATGAACTGTGCGGCGAGCCAGTCGAGCAGTTCCGGGTGTGTGGGAGCGACGCCATTGCGACCGAAGTCGTTGGCCGTCTCGACCAGACCGGTGCCGAAGTGCCCCTGCCAGATCCGGTTGGCCATCACGCGGGCGGTCAGCGGGTTCTCGGGACTGGCAATCCAGTCGGCCAGGGCCTGTCGTCGCTTCTGCTCGGGTGTGTCGGCCGGCAGTGTCAGCGTGCCAAGTGTGCTCAGCACTGCCGGCGTGACGACGTCCTGGGGCTGTTCCGGGTCGCCACGGCGAAGCAGTCGGATGACGTCCGGTTCGCGAAACGTCCCGGCGAAGACGAGGCGGCCCCCGTCAGGAAACGCGCTGAGTTGGTTCTGAAGCTCCCGTTGCTGACCGAGCAGCCGGTCTGCCCGGGGACGATCGGCTTCACTCAGCTGATCGAGATTGATGGGCGGGGCCTTCATCTGCTGACTGAAGTCGGCCCGGCTGGTGGAATCGGCAACCGTCGTCCAGTTGCCGTCTTCGTCGGCGACGTCAATGCGGTACTCGATGGCGAGGCGGTCGTCGAACTTTCCCTGACGGTCCCGGCCCCAGGTGATGAGGTCGATCGTGTGCGGTTCGGCAAAGGTCAGCTCGACCCAGCCGCCTTCGCGGCTGGCACACATCCAGCTTCGCGAGTTGCCGTACTGTCCGTCGTTGACAAAGCGAAGCTCGTGGCGGTTCCTCGACGTCTTGCTGCCGGACGCGGACGGTTTCGTTCCCGCGCTGGCGAGGGCGACATTGCGACCGTCGAAGTCGAAGACTTCGAGCTCGTCGATGCAGGGCTCGTACTTGTTGGTGGTGAGGATCGTCATCCGCACCTTCTGTGTTGTGACCGGAGCGAACCGCTCGTAGTTAAGGCGGGCATTCAGCGGTGGACGTGTCGCACCGGAGTCGGTCGGGGGAACGAACTCCGCCAGTTCGCGGATCGTCTGTCCCAGCTCGGCACGGAGTTTTGCGGCCGCGGATTCAGCCTGGGGATCGCGGATCGGTCGGTCGCCGTATTCCACCCCGGCGACGAACGCCTGCATCGCGTAGTAGTCCCGCTGCGGGATCGGATCGAACTTGTGCGAATGACAGCGGGCGCAGCCGACGCTCAGGCCGAGAAACGTCTGACTGATGTTCACCACGATCTCGTCAATCGCATCCTGGCGGGCCAGCCGCATGGAGGGGGCGTCCTTGCCGATCTGTCCCGGCAGCAGGACGGAGGCAGTCACCAGAAAGCCCGTCGCCTCGTCCTTGCCCAGTGCATCGCCGACGATCTGCTCACGGATGAACTGATCGTACGGTGTATCGCTGTTGAAGGCGTCGATGACGTAGTCGCGGTAGGGCCAGGCGTTGGGACGTTCGGTGTTGACCTCAAAGCCGTGTGTATCGGCAAAGCGGACGACGTCGAGCCAGTGTTGCGCCCAGCGTTCGCCGTAGGCAGGGGACTGCAGCAGCCGCTCGACCACTCGTTCGTTTGCATCGGGACGTTCGTCCTGTTCGAACGCCGCGATCTCCTCCGGCGTGGGGGGCAGGCCAGTCAGGTCGAAGCTGACGCGTCGCAGCCACGTCCGGCGATCGGCTTCCGGGGCCGGCTGCAGTCCCTCCGCTTCGAGCCGGGCCAGGATGAAGCGGTCGATCGGATTGCGGCACCAGTCAACGTTTGCGGGAACTGGTGGTTCGGGATCGGCAATCGGCTGGAACGACCAGTGGGGCGGACGCTCTTCGACTGTGGCAAGATCGACGCCTTTGGGCCACTCGGCTCCGGCGTTGACCCATCGGGTCAGGATGGCGATCTCGTCCGCAGAGAGTCCTTCGCCGTCTGGAGGCATCTGCAGGTCGGCGTCTTCATCCGAGACGAACTGGATGAGAGGGCTCTGGGCCGCCTTTCCGGGGACGATGCTCGCCCCGTACAGATCGCCCCCCTTGAATGCCTCGGAACGAACGTCCAGCCGCAGGTCGCTGCTCTGGTCGTCTTCGCCGTGACACTCGTAGCAGTGCTTCTGCAGGATCGGACGGACGTCGCGGACGTAGTCGATCGTGGCAGCGTCTTCAGCGGCGAGCGCTGCCGGGGCGACGACCAGCGTCATCAGCAGGAACGTGCAGAATGACTTCAATGTCATGGGGCTCTGTTCCACTGCGGGGATGTTCAACGGTGAGGGGGCTTTCGGGGGAGGGTGACGGTGTCACGCCGCTCAGCGGTAGGGATTGCCGGCTTCGTACAGTTGCCGGATGTCGTTGTCGTCGAGTGCCCGGCCGAGCAGGACCAGCTCGTCGATCCGTCCGCTCAGCTTGCGGTCCTGTCGGTTCCAGTTGCCGATCTGTGCCGCCCCGAGTCGGGCAGGGTGGGCGGTCTCCTGCCGGGTTTCGCTGTCGAATTCGCCATTGAGGTAGAAGCGAACGGTCTTCTGTTCCGCGTCATAAACGGTGGCCAGGTGGACCCAGCGGCCCTGTTCGGGGAGGACGGACGTGCGGGAATCGGGATAGCCGTCCGGCTCGATGGCATCGGGAGCGAGAGTGTTGCCGTACAGTGCCAGCCGCATCGTCATGTAGCGGGTGACCATCCAGTGCACCTGGCCCGGATTGCTGTCATCCCAGCCGTCGGTGTGCAGCAGTGACTGGTACGGATCCCCCAGCCGGTCGAGCCGCACCCAGGCGGCGAGGGTCAGCTGTGGCCATTCCGCGTCGCCGCCGACGTTCAGCTTGATGTGGTCGCCGATGCGGGAGAACTCGGGAGCGCGGGAGCCGGGCCAGCGTCCCTGCAGCATGCGGTAAGTGCCTTCGGGGAGTGTGTCGGATTCGAAATCGAGGAGGGCAATGAGTGCCGGATCGCGGCGGAGTCGCGCGAGCGCCTCGGCAGCCCGCTGCTGCTGGCCGTTCGCCAGGGCCGCATGCAGGGAGCCGATCTCGTCGGGATGAATGAAGGCGGCTGAGCGGAGTTCGCGGTTGGATTCGGGGCCGTCGGTCAGCCGGAGTGCCTGTCCGCCGATGAGGCTGCGGTGCTGACCGCTGCGTGACGGCTGGGCGATGACTTCTCCCTCGAAGACGTGAATCTCTGCCTGACCATCCTCGGGGACGTCGACGCCGAATCGCGTGCCGAGATCGACCGCATCCCCCGACGGCGTCACGACGGTGAACCCGCGTGCCGAGGGAGGAACATTGGCGGCCAGCCGTCCCGACTTCAGTTGCAGTCTCTGTTCGGAAAGGAACCGGAACCGGGCGGGGGCCTCGATGACAATACGGGCCTGGCGGGTGGTCAGCAGTTCGACCGTGCCGGCGTCGATGGTGATCCAGTCGCCGCGAAGGATCTCGTTGTTCTCCATTCCCGAAACGCCGGCGGCACTGACGACGCGGGCAGACGGCTGCCGACCGGGCAGAAGCAGGCCGACCGCGAGGATCAGCGTCAGGCAGGCGGCAATGAGGGCCGGTGTGGCCGCGGTGAGGAGACCTCGACGCGACTGGACACGCGGGCCGGACGATACCGTCGCAACAACTGCGACAGACGCCACGTCGTCAGCCGGCTCGTCGATGAGTGCCGCCGCCAGAGCCGAATCGATGTTGAGCAGTTCGATGAACCACTCTCGTGCCTCCGGGACGGTGCGCAGTTGCTGGTTGAGCCGCTGCATTCCGTCCGGCGTGGCGGTCCCGTCGAGATACTGCTGAACAAGCTGCTGGAAGGATCGATCGGGAGTCATCAGGCGCCCTCCGGCGCGAGTCGGCGTTTGACACAGTCGAGAAGCATCTGCCGCATGCGGTAAAGCCACTGGTAGAATCCGGCGACCGAGCGACCGCTGGTCTCGGCGATGTCGCGGATGACAGCCCCGGGCTGGTAAGCGCGGGCGAGGAGCGACCGCTCCTCAGCCGGCACCGACTTCAGACAGGTCTCGAGGACTTCCCGCTGCTGCTGCAGGAACGGTTCCTGGTCGAGTGACTGCGCCGCGATCACCTCAACGACGTCGCTGTCGAGGACCAGGCGGTCGCGGCCACGATCCCGCAGCCAGGCGAGCACCTTGAACCGGGCGATGCCGCAGGCCCACGCCTTGAAATCGCCGCCTTCCCGGAACTCGTCGAACTTCTCCCACAGGACGATCGCGACTTCCTGGAGGATGTCGTCCGCGTCGGTCCTGGAGGGAACCAGACCTCGCACAAACGCCCGGATCGCCGGCTCGTGCGTCGTGAACAACCGCAGGAACCGCTGGTGCTGCGTGCGGGATCCGGAGTCCATGGACCGTCATGTTCCTTCTGGAGTCGGGGAGAGACCGGTGCGATCGTGCCCGGACAACGTTCTCACCCTTCTGTTTCCGTCAGTGGAGGGCGTTTAACGGAGAAACGGCCGGGAATTCTGTTTTCCGGTTCCGCTGGCGGAACGCAGGTCGGGGACGCACCGGGAGGGGCAGCCTAACGTCTTCGACTGTGGTGACTTGCATCTGCGTATCCTGATACGATAACCGATGTCCTCTTCTGAAGCATCTTTGCGACCGCGTCCATGAGCTCCGGGACATTGCGATCATGACGACACTTTCCACCGCCTCGCCGGAACCATTGCCGCGACGGGCGATCGCGATGCTCGCCAGCCTGTGTGCTGGCTGTCTGCTTGTTGTCGCGCTGGCGACGCCCTCGCCGGATCGTCCCGGGCCGACATGGATCGAACGGCATCTCTCAGCGGACGAGCAGCAGCGGGTGCAGAGGCTGGCCGAAGAGATTGCCGCGGTTCAGGGGCCGGCTGGCGCGGCACCGGAGGAGCTGCGCACGCGTGTCCGGGCATTGTCGATCCGTGAAGCGGCGGCGCTCGGGACGCTGCTGCTCGACGGTGGGCATCCCGATCCGGCCGCATGGCTGATGCTCGCACACGAGCGGGAAACCGAGGCTCTGGACCGGCTCAGGGAACTGCAGAACCGGCTCGGCTATCCGGAACCGGACATCACCTACCTCGAAACGACTGTGCAGGGACCGCAGCGTCTGCGTATTGCTGTCGGTGAGGACGTGCTGACCGAGGTGACCGGTGCGGCACTGCTGGCGTTTTACGACGGCGGCATTCCGGCTGCGACGGACTTCGGCGATGAGGACGTCGCGACGCTGCTGCACCTGCCTGGTCTCGAATGGATTCATGCCGACTGGTCGAAGCTGACCGATGCGGGTGTTATCCGGCTGGCGTCACTGCCACGGCTGAATGATCTGCGGATCGGTGGTGCGGATGTCGGTGATGCGTCTCTGGACGCTGTTGGCCGCAGGAAGTCGCTTCGCGTGCTGGACGTCTCGGGAGCGAAACGGGTGACCGATGCCGGAGTGGCGGCGCTGGCCGGATGTCGAACGCTCGAATCGTTGAATCTGAGTCAGACGGGGATCACGTCGCAATCTCTGCCGACGGTCAGCAGTTTCCGGCAACTGCGGGAGCTGAACCTGAGTAATACGGGCGTCCGTGAGGGGCTGTGGCGGTTGGGCGTCCTGAAACGACTCGAACGTCTCGAACTCGGCGGCCTTGGCAACCGCGAGACGCCCCTGACCGGCGATGACTTCGCATTCCTCAGGAAGCTCCGGAACCTGCAGCATCTGTCGCTGCGAGGCACGTGGACCAGGGAACTGGAGATCGTCGACTTTCCCGATCTGGAGCATCTGTACCTCGGCTCGCCGATATTGCGGAGCCTGACGCTGGAGAAGCTGCCGCAGGTCCAGTCACTGCGGGTGCTGCCGGAGCCGGGGGCCGAACCGTTCCGGCTCGACACGCTGACCCTCCGGGACATGGATTCGCTCGTGCAGGTCCGGTTGCCACACCTTGAGCGGGAGGCGGCAGATGGCATGGCAGAGGGATTGCCGACGCTGCCGCGGCTGGCGTGGCTGGAATTCGACGGCACCGTGACCGACTCACTGGCTGCTGAACTTGGTGAGTGCGGGGAACTGTTTGCGCTCGAACTGGGGGACGCGGCTGTGAAGGATTCGCAGCTCGCTGCCATCGCGCAGGCTCCGAAACTGCAGCGTCTGACGCTCAACGGCAGCGAACTGACCGGGGAGGGGCTGAGCGCGCTGGCGAATGCGAAAACGCTGTCGCGACTGACGATCTTCGATCTGGATGTCGGAACGGCTGATTTTCGCTTCCCGGGTGACGCGGGCGTCGACGTGCGGCTCAACGGCGGCCGCATCGACACGCTGAGAATCGATGCCGAGAGTTCCGTAAGATCGCTCTACCTCATCGGGACCGTCGTACGGGAAGTCGACGTCCGCGACAGCCACACACTGACCGGCCTGAACATGCTCGATGTGACGATCGACCGGTTGACGGTTGCGTTCTGTCTTCAGCTCGAGAGCTTCTTCTGCGGCTACGAGTCGAAGATCGGCACGCTGCAACTGAGACACCTGCCCCGACTGTACTCGATTACGATCCAGGAGCGTGCGAATCCCGGCGAGATGGACTGGGCGGAACTGCCCGCGGTCCGCCGCGTCAGCTTCTGGGCGGGCGACGTCGGTGTGCGCCACATCCGGCTGCTTCAGAAACTGCCACAAGTGACCAAAGTCGACGTAAGTGGTACGTATCTCGGGGACGAAGCGGCGGCGATTCTCGCACGGGTTTCGACACTCCAGAGCGTCTCTGCCAGTGGGAGCTTTCAGACAACCGGCCTTGAGAAGCTCAGGACGCTACCGAATCTGAAGACCCTGCTGCTCTACCATCACGACGGCGTCGACTGGACGCCACAGCAGGCGCGGCAGATGTTCGATCACGTGCGGGAGATGGTCGTCTTCTGAACACGCCGAACCGAGCCTGCCGCTGCTCCATCCACGCATCGCTCAAGGTTTGTCGCCGCCGGCAATCCAGTCCAGCGGAAAAGTGGCCAGCGTAATCGTCTCGTAGGCGTTCTTCTTGCCCGCCTCATAAAGCAGGCCGACGCGGCCGTCCGGCAGTCGTGTCAGGCAGGAGTAGGCCGCGGGCCCCTCGTGGATGAGGCGCGATTCCGGCCAGGAATGGCCGTCGTCGTCGCTGACGCGGACCGTCATGCGGTTGCGGGGGCCGGACTTCGGGCTGATCGGCGGGGACGGGTTGGCAAACAGGAGTCGGCGGTCGTCGTAGCGGATCAGCGAGGCCTGGCAGACCGGATCCCCCAGTTCGTCATCGGCGACCGGATCGGTCCAGGTCGCACCGCCGTCATTCGAGTACGCAATCGAGCGGTAACCGGTGTAGGGCCTTGGCGTGTTTCTGGCCCCTTGAGTTCGCATGCTCATCAGCAGGCGACCATCAGACAGTTCTGCGACCTGGCATTCGTTGCAGGTGGGGCTGATGGTCTCGCTGAGCTGCCAGGTCTTGCCGCCGTCGTCACTGTAGATGGCGTGTGAGCCGTGGACCGGTCCCTCGAGTGTTGTGTAATCGCAGGGAACAACGAGACGTCCCTTATGCGGTCCCTGCGTCAACTGGATGCCGACGCCCGGGCCCGTGGCGTACCAGGCCCAGCCATCCGGCTTGACGGACTGAGTGATTTCGACCGGATCGGTCCAGCTGCTCCCTTCGTCGTCGGACCAGCAGTAGAAGACGCGGCGGGTGTCCTCACCGGTCCCTTCGTGCAGTTCACGGCCATCGTCTTCGCCCCGGTTCCAGGTCAGCAGCAGGTGGATGCGTCCGGTAGAAGCATCGATAACCGGGCAGGGGTTGCCGCAGGTGTTATCGCCGTCGTCCCAGACGACGACCGAGTCGGACCAGGTCCTGCCGTTGTCGGTGGACCGCTTCATGAGCAGGTCGATGTTGCCGCTGTCGCCGCGGCCGGCCTTGCGTCCTTCGCAGAAGGCGAGCACTGTGCCGCCCGGTGTCGTGATGAGCGCCGGAATGCGGTACGTGTGGTAACCGTCTTCGCCGGACTTCCAGATGATCTGTTCGGACATCTCATCGGCACGCGAAACGGACGCCGTGGCGAGGAGGCAGACCGATGCGATTGTCGATAGCCAGACACAACGGGCTGCAGGGGAGTGGAGATGCAGCATGACGAGGGCCCTTTACGGAGGCGCGTTCGGAAACAGACGATGTACCAGTTGGGGAGAGAACATCGTTGTACAGTGCCTCGCGCTGGCGTGCCAGTGCAGCGAACGGGGGGGCATGTGAGCTCGCGACCATCGAAAAACGCCGCGGACCGGATCGGGTTCCGGCCCACGGCGTCAGGAGTGGAGAGTGTCGCAGGTCTGCGAATCAGAACTCGCCGAGAATTTCGCCTCCCTTGGCAGTGCTGAGGCCGCGCCACACTTCGAGATCGATGTTCTCGGAGATGAACCGGGTTGCCCCGTCACACAGAACCGTCTGGATCCCACCTTCGTGGCTGCTGCGGGCGGCGAACATGGTCGGGTTCGTCGACGTCGAGACGTCGCAGGGGAGGTTCTGATCGGGCTGGTTGTTGCAGTAGTAGCTCGAGTAGATGCGATCGGGCAGATTCGAGTTCGGCGGAAGGTAGGTCGTGAACTGCGACGCATCACCCCACCATGCGAATCCGCGCAGGTCGCGTCCATCCCCCTGCAGAACCTCGGCAACGAGCATTGTGTTGGACGTACCGTCCTTGATGTCGCGGAACTTCTGATTCTTGGCAGGAGTCCCCGAACTCGTCAGGCGGAACGGTGCCTTCTTGAACGTCACACCGTTGACCGTTCCCTGCGAGTAACTCGTGTTGCCGAAGTTGGCCGCGTAGTTGTGGCAGGTAATGTTGGAGAATGGACGGTTGTCCTTGTCGCTGGGACAGGTCAACACCGCCAGACGGGTCGTCGTGACCGGCAGATTGACCGAGTGTCCGTACCTCGCGGTGTCGGACGGAACGCCGTACTTGCGATTGTGCTCGTACTGGTTGAACAGGTTCGCCTGGTCGATGTACGGCATGATGCCGACGAGCCAGGTTCCCCAGCAGCAGCCGTACTGCGCGACCGGAAAGCCATTGTGCACATCGTGGTAGTTGTGCATGGCCAGACCGATCTGCTTGAGGTTGTTGTTGCACTGCGACCGTCTGGCTGCCTCGCGCGCCTGCTGGACGGCGGGCAGGAGCAGTGCAATCAGGATTGCGATGATCGCAATCACGACCAGAAGTTCGATCAGCGTGAACCCTCGACGACGTGGACTTGCAGTAGACATGCCAGACTCCTGATTGACCCGGAAGTGAAAGTGAAACGGTCGTGCAGTCGAGCGTCGAAACTCAATCGGCAGAAGAGGCCGTGGCAATATCGAGTGTGAATTCGTTGCCTCCGTCCGCGCTGACGGTGAAGGTCTGTTCGCTCTCGGTGTTGTACGCCGGCGGAATCAGCTCCGGAGCGAGCTTGTTGGACTCGCCCGGCATGTCGACCGGCTCGCCCTCCTCGTCGGCGGCAAAGATCCGAACGAGGTAGTCGCCTGGCGGAAGTCCCTTGTCTGCCGGAATCGAGAAGCTGCCGGATTCAATGACCGCACCGGACGCCGTGCCGTCGCCTTGGGGAGTGAACTCGATGGTGCCACGTTTGAGCGGCTGTCCGTCGAGGGAGATCGTTCCCGTGACCGCCTGGCGTCCGAGGGGATTGGAGTCGCCGCAGCCAGCGGCAATGAGAATGACCAGCGTCAGCAGCAGAGGGGACCAGCGAACTGCCATCGAGTTTTCCTCCTGAAACGGAGTCATAGATGTCACGACAACAATTTACACCGGGAGTGAGCGTGCATCAACACATCAGGGCGTGTTGATGTCTGGTGCCGTCGATGTGAGCTTTGGCAGACCGGAACAGGTCGAATGCGCAAGGTCTGACGACGCCGCACGGCTGCGCTGAGACGCCGCGCGGTGGACGTGCAGCGTCTTGCCTGTCATTTGGTGTCTCGCGTCTGGGGCGTCTGGCTACCCTGTCGGCGGCTCAGGCCGGACACCGTGGCAAGCTACCGGCTGTCGACTGACGAATCGGCAGCGACGTGATCATCCAACGGACGAATCCACACATTGCGAAAACGAACGGGATTGTCGTGGTCCTGCAGGAAGAGAGGACCGACAGACGTCGAGCGCTGCCGGTGTTCGATCGCCTCAAGATACGGCGTGACACCATAGCGATACGGATGGTACTTCGAACGCGGTTCGTCGACCGGAGTGTCTTTCTGGACAAGTTGTCCGTTCAGCCAGGCGGTGATCCGTCCCGGTTCGACGATCTCACCCTCTGCATCACGTCGCGGGGCCCGGTAGCGGATGTCATACACCTGCCACTCTTCCGGAGCACGGGCCGCGTTGACCAGAGGCTTCGCGAAGGCGTAGACGGCTCCCATATCACCCATGCCGGGGTCGTCCTTGCCGAGCGAATTGAAGATCTGCAGCTCGTAGTGGCCGTGCAGATAGATCCCACTGTTGCCGTTCCCGGTCTTCGGCAGCAGGAACTCGACGTGCAGGTCGGCGTCCCGGAAGTGGACGGTCGAGACGATGTGGTTGCTGCGGTTGTTCCGAGGCGTCGAGACGAGCGTGCCGTCCTCCACCGGCCAGTTGATCTCCTCGCCCGCCATGCTCACGAACCGGTTCGTCCCCTTGCCGTCAAACAGCACGATCGCGTCTCCGGGAGGGGGGACGGGAAGCGTGTCCTGCGAAGGTGCGAATGCATCGTCGGCAAAGGCAATCGGTCCCGCAAAGATCAGCAGCAGCACGGTCAGTCGAGGTAACAAGGCGACAGTCTCCCGGACAGAATCGGTGGGCCACGATTCTATCGTCTGACGTCGGCTTTCACATCGGACTGCGAAGCGGCTGCCGGTTGATCAGCGACTTTCGTCTGACGACGGCAGAGGAGATGCACTCTTCCCTGCGGTCCGTGCAGAGTCTTCTGTGCTGAAGTCGCCGACGGCGAGCAGCACGAATGTGAGCAGAAGCGGAAGGAGAACGACCAGAACCGGGCCGATCAACACCCGACAGGTCGCTCCCAGAGCCAGGCATGTTCGTGGCCGAGAAGTGCGCACTGATGCTGATGAATCCCTGCTCATGCAGCTCTCCCGTTTGCCGACGTCTCGCAGGGATCGGGCCCGCAAAACGCTCCGTCCATTCCAGTGCAGGAATCGTAGAAGGGGAATGGTGCAGCGGCATCGTTCCCGATCGCGAACTTCGGAAAACCGCCCGGCGTCTCAGGAGAGAGCCGATTCGGACGGTTCCGGAACAGCGTGGGACGAGGGGGCGTCCGGCGGGACGGGGGAGTCGTTCGACGCTGGAGGCTGACCGGGAGAGCGGGCGAAGGTGGCCAGCAGTGCCGGCAATGCGATCATGTCTCCGATTAACGCGGCTCCGATCGTCGAGCAGGCCATGATGGCGAATGTGCGATGGGCCGGCAGGTCGCTGAAGGTCACCGTCGCGAATCCGCAGACGAGGATAACGGTCGTCATCACCAGTGCCGTTCCGACACCGAGGAACGTCCGGCGAATCGCGGCCCGGACGTCCCCGTCGACTTCGACTTCGGCCCGGTAGCGTGTGAGAAAGTGAATCGTGTCGTCGACGGCAATGCCAAGGCAGACGACAAAGGCGCACACGCTCGACATGTCCAGAGGGTGCTTCGTCACGACGAGCACCATGGCGGTCACGACCAGCGGGAAGATGTTGGGGATCAGCGAAACGAGGCCGATCCTCAGCGAGCGGTACACGATAAACAGGACGAAGAAGATGATGATCGACGCCGTCCCCAGACTGCGGGTCAGGTCGACAACGATCTGGTACAGATTTCGGGAGCGGCCGACGGGCCCTCCCTCCAGAAAAAATGTGAAGTCCTTGTACTCTCCGCCGAGACCGGCCAGCTCCAGTTCGAGGCGGTCGAAGACCGGTGCATAGGCCGCGATGCCCCGGTCCTGGACACGCAGGACGACGACCGTCCGGCGAAGGTCGGGACGGAAGAAGAATGCCCGCAGATCGTGCGGAAGCAGTGACAGAAAGGTCATCCGGGTTTCGAGGTCGTCCGGGTCGCCCGGCAGAGGCGACAGCAGATTGTCGATCGAGAGCGGATGGCTCAGCAGCGGCTCGTCATCCGCCAGGCGATGGATCTCACGGACCGACTTCAGGATGAGGGGGGAATCCTCCGCGAGACCTTCCGGCCAGATGACAACCGCCCGGACAAACTCAATGCCGCCGAACGACTCGTCACAGTGTGCCAGGGCCTGGTACGCCTCCGTCGAGGACGGGAGCGAGTCGGCGATGCGATCGTCCGCCTTCAGCGAGAGAGACCACCAGCCGAAGAGGACGGTCATTGCGGCGAATGCGAGGCTGACCGGAATCCGGTGCCGGATAATTGCGTCGACGATCCAGGCGGTCCGATGCAGTCCCTTGCCGATGAAGTCATGTTCGTAGCCCTGATGAATATTGCGGGCCAGTCGCGTGGTCGAGAGCAGGGGAATGAACGTGACCACCGCGACAAACGTGATGAGCACGCCGATGCAGCAGTCCCGGCCGAAGTCCTGCACATAGCTGGAGTGGGCCAGCATCAGTGAGGCGAAACCGATCGCCGTCGTCAGTGATGTGAGCCAGCAGGCGGTGCCGATCGTGTCGATGGCATGCTCGGCGGCCGCGAGAGGAGATTCTCCGTCAGCCCGTCGGCGGCGGATGTGAACCATCAGGTGGATGCCGTCGGTCAGACCGATCATCGTGACGAGAATCGGCATCACCACGTTGGCCAGATCATTGGTGTGGACGTCAAACAGTTCCAGCAGGCCGAACGTCCAGTACAGTCCCAGGGCCGGAGCCCCGGCAACAATCAGCACGGCCGCAAGACCGCGAAACATCACGATCGCCAGAACGATGACGAGCGTGTACGCGATGATGCGGAACGTGGTCTGATTCCGTTCGAAGGCGGACTTCTGCGCGGTAAACAGCGGCACATAACCGGTCAGACGGATCCGGAACTCCGGAGGATCGGCCGTCTCGCTCTCCCTGAGTGCCTCGGCGAAGGCTTCCCGGGCCGTCCTGGTGACGTTCTCGATCAGATCCTCGTTGCTGCCGACGAACAGCCAGTTGTAGATGATCGGCAGCATCATCGTGCGACCGTCGGGGGAGAGAAGCTGTCCCCGGATCAGCGGATGATTGAGAACGCGCTGCCGTGCTTCTTCAAACGTTTCGGAGGACGCATCTTCCTCGGGAATCAACGGATCGGCAAACCCGAAGACGTTGATCAGCGGGATGCGGTCGACCCAGAAGACGGTCTCGACGGTCGGCAACGCTTCGACCGCGGCAACGGTCGACCGCAGGGCGCGGACGACATCCGGCCGGAAGAAGTCGTCGCACTCAATGACGAGAAACGATTCACTCTGCGCCAGATTGAAACGGTTCGAGACCTGCTCCGATGCCGTCGGAGGTTCCGGACGAAACTCGCGTGTCCGTTCCGGCGACTCCTCCTTCGGTGGCACTTCGGTCCTGGGCGGCTCCGGCATGTACCCCCAGGTCGCCAGACCGGTGACGACGATCATTGCCGCCGCCACGAGCAGGCGAAATCGAACGAAGTACGCGGCGAGCCATTTCATATGGTCGTCCTGGCCATGCAGTCGTTGCGGACAGTCGAAGGGTTGGGGATGCGCTGCTTCAACCGGCTACGGGCACCGTCGGTCTGAGGTTCCGGGCTCTCATGGGCGAAGGCTGCGTGTCGCCTCGGGGAAGAGCATCGGTCGGACGGTTACCGGCGAACGGAGCGGAGCGCTTCCTGGAGGATCTCGTCGCGGGTGAGCCAACGGTCGTTGTTCGCATCGAATCGGGGAAAGGCGAATGCGGCAAACGCGGACGGGACATCGGACCGGGCGATCCGGCCGTCGCCGTCCCTGTCGAATCGGGCGAGCAGGTCGTTCGCGATCTTCTCGGCCCTGCGACGTTCGTCGTCGGTGATCTCGCGAGCCTTGCGTCGCGGTGCGAGAGCTCCCCGCGGTACCGCGACTTCGAAGAAGGCGATCATCATTTCTTCCCAGCTCTGATCCCCCCATGTGACCGGGATCGTCGGATCGGGATTCACCGGATTGTTCGCCGAGTTGTCGTAGGTCGCGATGCACTCGAGTTCGAAGCCTTTGGGGAGATCGAGCGGTTCAGCAAGCTGATAGGTGTGCTGCCAGTTGAAGTCGTAGTTGGGAACATCGAGCAGGATCTCGCTGCGGCCATCCGGGAAGTGGCCGACGAACCGGAACGAACGTCCCCGCACGTGCATATGCGGCGTGAGGGCAAGCAGACGACCGCCTTCCGGCCAGTAGCGGCGTGTTGTCGTGATGCGGTAGTTCTCGGCGTGCGGCGGAATCTCGAACTTTGCATCAACCGCGATCTCGGTCACCAGTTCCTCGGTCACCGAATCCGGATCGGCAAACAGCAGTCCGATCTTCGTCGTGTCCTGCTGGGGGGAGCCGTTCGGCGTGTAGTGCATCTGGAAGATCAGCTTCGATCCGGCCGGAATGCGGCGGGCCAGGCCGGAGACCGGCTCCGGTGGTCGAAAACCGGGGACGTAGGCGCCGATCCATCCGAGTCCCTGCGGCCCCCGACCGCCCGGCGGACTGAAGAACACGATCGCGTGGTGAACGACGTTGCGATTGCCCGGGACCACCTCGGCACCGGCAAGCCATCGGTCTTCGGTGAAGCCGGGATCGACAGCGAAGTACTGGTACTCAACCGTTCCTTCGGCCGGGACAGTGAACGGCGTGCTCCGCATGTTCACGATCTGGTCCGGCTTGCGGGGCAGCTGCCAACCCTCGACGAACTCGGGGGCCGGGGGGAGGTCATCCGGACTTCCCTGTGGCATGCCGGCGGCGACCCAGTCGTACACCACCTGTTTCTCGTCATCAGACATGAAACGTTCGTTCGCGAATTTGCCGTGAGCCGGGTTCGCATGCCACGGAGGCATCCGCTGATCCCGGATCACTTCGGCGATTGTCTCGCCCCAGCCAACCGCCTCGCCGAAGCTGGTCAGAGGGAAGGGGGCGATCTCGCCATCGCGATGGCATTCGACGCAGTGCCGGTTCAGCACCGGAGCGACGTCCCGGGTAAACGTGACACGGGCGTCGGACTGCGGTTTGCGGACCCGTCCGATGAAGCACCCGACGACCTTTGTCTGCGGCACACTGACCGGTTTGCCGGCCAGCAGTTCGTCGATCGCGACACGAAGATCCTGCCGGGTCGGTTCGGAGCGGCTGTAGCCGACACCGTACTGATCGTCGATCCGACCGTGGTAGCGGACGACACGGCGTTCATCGAGGACGTACGCTTCGATGGTCCTGAGGGCACCGAACCGGTCGGCGACGGAATTGCCGCTGTCCTTCAGAACGGGAATCGACAGACCGTGGTTGTTCACATACTTCTGCAGATCCGTCAGCGAGTCCTGGCGGTTCGCGTCGATCGCCAGCACGGTCACGCCGCGGTCCGCGTAGTCGCGGGCCAGCTGTTCGAGCCGGGGCGCGTACAGTCGGGCGATCGGACACTCAACACCCACGAACGCGACAACTACCAGAGGGCTGTCGGCATATTGATCGAGCGTGTGCAGGGCACCAAGCGCGTCCGGTAGTTCAAAGTTACCGATGTGCCGGCCGAGAGCGGTGCTTTTCTCGGCGGCTGCGGTCAATCGAACGGGAAGAAGGGATATGGCTGCCCGCAACAAGGCGGCAACGTAACGTCGAACGACCTGGCGCGGTGAGTTGTTCGGACCAGCCGGCCGTTGGCCCGGAGTGCGGCAGCGCATGGCGAGTCTCTCTCCCGTTCTGTAGTCGGTTGAATCGCAATATTGTTGCAATTTGCGGCGATATTGGAAGTGCGCCTGTCGCCGGCTGGCACTGCACGTTCAGCGGAAGGGCCCGTTCGGGGCGAACGATTCAGGCCAGTCTGACTCCGTTGGGCACGTCCTTGTCAGGAACCGCGAGGACGACGGCACCGTCGGGACGGTAGAATCCGGTGACGAGGAATTCCGAACGAACCGGACCGATCTGCTTGGGCGGAAAGTTGACGACGCCGATGATCTGGCGGCCGAGCAGATCCTCCTTCGAGTACAGTTCCGTGATCTGTGCGCTCGAGACCCGCCTGCCGATCTCTTCGCCAAAATCAGCCGTGATCTTCCAGGCCGGCTTTCGTGCTTCGGGAAAATCGGCAACATCAACGATGGTTCCGACACGCAGCTCAACCTGCTCAAACTCGTCCCAGGTAATCGTCTTCATAGTTACGCGAAATCGTTCTCAGTTGTTGGATTGGAGTCCTTTGGGGCCGTCGGGGCTCGAATGCGACACGGCTGAACTGCACGCGGTTCGGACCGGTCGACCCTCCATGCTGATTCTGACGATCGGGTGGCGCCTCAGTCCACGGTTGCAGCCCCATTGAGACTGCAGGCAGGCGAGAGCGGGCACCAGACCGGATGACGGAACTGCTGCCCGGATCTCCGGCGCCGGCTGAGCGGGCGGTCTGATCTCTCAACCCGCATCTTCGCGTCACATTTCTCGGCTGTTGTCGCCGACCGGCACGACGGCATGCCGTTTGCCACGCCTCTGGTGACTGGCTGCACTTCTCGACGATCTCTACGAATCTGCCGGCGATCTGAGGAGGCGATACCTCAGCGTCGTCGAAATGCGGAGGTGTCGACATCGCAGCCGAACTGCGTTTGGCGTCGTTCCCGGGGCCAGAACGAGGATTGTGCCACTGTCTGACAATCTGCTGTAACGAGGTGAAACGACATCATGTCTCAAAGTGTCACTCGACTCTCTCTGCATCAATCGGACCCGCTACCGGCCGACGAGGGAGTTGCACACCGCATCCGTCACTCACTGTTCGCGATTCGAACTGCGGTCGGGCTGATCCGCGATCGCTACGTTCGTCCCGGTGAGTGTGACCATCTCTTCGAAATCCTGGAACGGGAACAGCGTCAGGTGACCCGCCTGGTCGAGCAGCTGGCGCAACGGCGTCGGCGGAACGCCTGACGCAGCGCGACCCTCGGCAAGTGGGGCGTCGGCAGTCGGTGAGGCCGGCCTGGTCTCCCGGCCGCCCGGTGCCCCACGCTCCCGGTTCAACGGACCGGACAGCCCCGCCCGCCCGCTGGACACAATCAGAGTGACGCCGCCCGCTTCAGGGCTCGGCCGGCGATCACGCTCGGGCCCGCCTCTCAGGCGACTGGATGCATGGGCGGCCTCTTCGTGTTGGCTCGGGATTCGGCTTCTATTTGGCCCGGCAGGGAGAAGCATCTCGTGCAAGCGGCCGCCGAATCGGGTCCGTTCAGACTTCAGAACGAGTGCCGGGCGTCTATGCGTCGGCCTCCTCACGGTCCATCTGCATCTGCCGCTCGACCGCCTTGTGATGCTCCCAGTTCCCCTGCGGCCCCTGCGGACGCACGTCGAGGTTTTCGAGAGCGTCCCGTCGGCCGTACAGAAGCAGCGCATCGCCGGACACCAGGTTCGTCTCGCCCCTGGGCACGCCCACGTACTCTCCTCCGGGACGCTCGACGCCAAGGACGAGCACCCCTTCGGCATCGAGTCGCAGGCTGCGCAGCGGCTGATCTTCCAGCCAGTCGCCGTCCGTCACAGCCAGTTCCGCAACGACATAGTCACCGGTCAGATGCAGCAGGCCGGCGTAGTCTCGCACGTCGAGGTTGGTCCACCGGGTGAGAGCCCATCCGATTGCCCGTGACAGCCGGTCGTCCACCCACTGGCTGTGGGCGACCATCCAGAGGGCGGCCAGCCCGCCAAAGAGGAACAGAATCCTGAGCCACTCGGTGAGTCCCCAGCTGTCGCCGGAGGTGAGCTGCAGAAACGAGAGCAGCATCGTCGACATCGCCGTCACCAGACCGGCGCTTCCGAGCAGCATCAGCAGCATGATGATGCGTCGGCGGACCGGGTGCTGGACGACCCGTTCCGACTCGGCGGTGGTAAAGCCGGATCCGGTAAAGGCCGAGCGTGCCTGGAAACGGGCCAGTTCGCGCGAAAGCCCCGTCAGCGTCAAAGCGACGGTGGCGACGCGTACAACCGCCAGAGAAACGACCAGAACTGTCAGTAGTGAGATGATGGCAATCATGCCGGGTGACAGATGCAATCGGCGTGCCCCCTGTGGATCTGTCGGCGGAAACACCATGGAACTGATCGCTGAGCGGACAGCGTGATCCGCAACTCGTCATCCGTTGCCCGGCCGGCAAGTGAGGAGTCCGTTCAGGCAAGGTGCCGCTGGTCACAACCGGCAGGAATTTCTTCCGCAGAAGATGTAGCGGAATCCCGCGGATTTCGTGCATTCAGCCGATCCCAGGTCATGATTCGGGGACCGCCGCCAGCGGAATGGCACGCCCGTTGCAAACGGTTGAGAGCGTTCGACAAACCGGCACTGACGTGACCAACGATCAACCGATACTCCTGGAGGCTGTTACCGTGAAGCATACGGACGCAATGGAACTGTGGGGACTGAAGGAGTGGCATCAGGCTCAGCGTGGAGCGAGCGGCGAGAGCGATGATTCGGACCTCGCACTGCTCGATCCGCTCAGCAGCGACAGCGGTGACGCCAGCGACGTCGACATGCGGCCGATTGCCGGCGAATACATCCCGACTCCGGAAGAGATTCAGGCGGCCTGCCACGAGATCCAGTCGGAATGGTCCGAGTCGGAACGTCGTCGCCGGGCGGGCCTGCATCAGCCGTCGATGCACCGTGCGAATGTCCGGATCTACCGGACAGCACTGTGTCGCTGATCCACGTCGACCAGCCGGGCCGGCCCGCTTGCCGGGAAATTCCGGGGGGCAGCGGGACGAAGAATGTCGGGCCCGGAACAGGCAGCTGTTCCGGGAACCCGCCGGGGCCAGACCGACGTCCGGACTGGAGCAGGGCGCAGCAGCGGATCCCGTTAGTGGTTTCTGCCCGTCCCCACTACGATTCGATGCTGACGTCCTGTTCCATGGAGATTCCGAAGGCCTGAATCCGGTTGTGCACCTTTCCCCGGGTGATGCCGAGAATCTCCGCCGCTTTCGACTGGTTGCCGCCAGTCTCCTTGAGCACCCGCGTAATCAGGTACCGCTCCATCCGTTCGAGCGTTTCCGCGTAGAGATCGCGTGACTCGGCGGCGAGGCCTTTCTCGACAAACGGAGCCAGGTCTGAGGGCGGAACACCCGGCGATGGGGCTTCGGCGACCGGCTGCGGTGCTCCGACACTCGGGGCGGGTGTCGGTTGGGAGCGCTGATCCCCCTTCACCTCGGACGGAAGGAATTCCGGAACGATGACCGGCCCGGTCGCATTGAGAAGTGCCTGGCGTACCACACTCTGCAGCTCGCGAACATTTCCGGGCCACCGGTAATTCTGCAGAACCGCGACCGCGGATGGTGCCACGCCTTCGACGCGGGGACGGTTGAGCTCGTGGCTGAGACGGTTCAGGAAGTGCTCGACGAGCATCGCGATATCTTCGCCGCGTTCCCGCAGAGGCGGAATGGAAATGGTGAAACCATTGAGACGGTAGTACAGGTCTTCGCGAAACTCCGATTCCCGCGTCATCTTCTCGAGGTTACGGTGGGTCGCCGCGATGATACGGACATCGGTCTCGATCGTTTCGTTGCCGCCGACCCGCTCGAACTTCTGCTCCTGCAGGAGCCGGAGGACCTTGCTCTGCACGAGCGGTGACATGTCGCCGATCTCGTCCAGAAACAGCGTTCCGCCGGAGCATTGCTCGAACTTGCCGATACGACGGCGATCGGCACCCGTAAATGCCCCCTTTTCGTGTCCGAACAGTTCGCTTTCCAGCAGGGTGTCGGGCAGGGCCGCGCAATTCACGGCGAGAAAGGGGCCGTCGCGTCGGGGCGAGTGCTGGTAGATGGCGCGGGCGACCAGCTCCTTGCCGGTTCCGCTTTCGCCCCGGATCAGCACCGTCACGTCCTGCGGAGCCGCCCGCCCGATCGCCTTGTAGACGTCGAGCATCCTGGGGCTGCGGCCGACAAGCCGCTCGGCCGAACCGGTGTTGTCGTCGGCCGGGATCTCGACCGGGACCTGCATCATCCGGCGGGTTTCGATGGCCCGCCCGACAAGTTCCCGCAGCTGGTCAACGACGAGTGGTTTGACGACGTAGTCATACCCGCCGAGCATCATCGCTTCGATTGCCGTCTCGGCGTCGTCGTCTGCGGTGATGAAGATGACCGGCAATTTGCTGTCATACGACTTGAGGTGCTGGAACACCTCCAGTCCCGACATCCGGGGCAGGACAATATCCAGGAGAACAGTGTCCGGCTGATGCTGGCGGACGGCTTCGATCCCGTCGCTGGCACTCTCGGCTTCGATGACTTCGATCTCGATGTCCTCGAAACATCGCCTCACGAAGTGGCGCAGCGTACGGTCGTCGTCGATGACCAGCAGTTTCGGCTTCTGCATATGTGGGTTCTTTCCCCGGATGCGTTCGGTATGCCTTTCAGTCTAGCGAATCGTCGGCGATTCGCACTGGTGTTGTGGGTGGTTGCCTCTGACTCGGCGCTGATTCGGCCCGCGCATGCGAACGTCCGGTTCCTGGCTGATCGTCAGCGAAGCAACCGGCTCGGTCAGACGCCACTGCGTCCGCCCGCAGAGGAACGGGTTCCCGCAGCACTTCCGCGTCGACCGGGTACATCGACGGAATCTTTCGGGCCGAAGTGATGGCCTCCGTGTGACTTCGGCGCAACATCCCGCGACAGCCCGAGCGGGGCACGGGATCTGCAACCGAAGGAATCGTCGCTGCCGCACGGCGCTTCCGCCGGCCGGCAACGATCCGCGGGCCTGTTTTGAGAGCGGGAAAACAGCATGGCTTATCAACAGGTAAGGGAAATCTTCAGCCGGGTCAGGAAGTTCCACCGGCAGTTCCGCAACGCGCTGCTCGAGACCGAAACGCGCGAGCACTCGCAAGAAGTGGAGGCACTTCTCAATCGGGGGCGGGAGGAGGAGCGGCTCATCGAGGCTTGCCTCTCCCGGTATTCCGACGAAGCCGAACCGAACATCCTCGACACGTGGATTCAGTATGTCCCCGACGAGGACGTCATTCGGACCATTCGTGAAACCGAAGTTCGCCCCGGGATGACGCTGACCGAGATCATCGAAAAGAAGATCGAGTTCGATGACGCCCTGGTGTCGCTCTACGCCCGCCTGGCCGAGCAGGTCAATGGCGAGCGTCTGCAGGACGCCTTCCGCAGCCTGCACGACCTGATGGTCCGCCGACGGGAACAGGATGCGTGGAAGCTGATCGACTCGCACAGAGACTGAACCGGCGTCGATCGGTGGGGGTTCCGAAGCATCAGACCACCCCCGCCGGTCGCCGGTGCTCTACGGATGCAGGAAGCCCGGTTGCCGTCGCCTGAATCGTTCAGGCACGAGCGGAATCGGCTGGTCCCCCCCGGATTGTGATGGGGCTGACCGGCTGTTCAACCACATGTGAAGCAAGGAGAAGACAATGAAGAGTCATTGGAACTGGGCCGTCGCCGGCCTCGTGAGCGTCGGCCTGATGGGTTGTCAGGAATCGGGAATCGGCCCCGACGGAAACGTCGCCAACCACGGGGACGAAGCGTTCGAAAACGACGCCTACGAGAACGAAATGGATCACGACGACGAGATGATGGACGGTCGTCAGACCATCACGGCGAACAGGATCGTCGACCAGGAAGGTGTCGCCGACGAACGTGTCGCGCAAAGCGTCGAGGGAGCCAAACGGGAGTTCGTTGCGACGATTCGCGAGGGCCTCGAGAAAGTCGACAGCGAGATTGCCCAGATCGAGACGCAGTCGGAAGAACTCTCTGAGGACGCCCGGGCGGAGTTCGACGAGACGCTGGCTGCACTGAAAGAGAAGCGGGAAGAGCTTCAGCGGAAGCTGGACGATGCAGACAGCGCCGGTGCGGATGCATGGATCGATCTGCGGTCCGGCATCTCCGAGACCTGGACGGAGCTGAAAGCGTCGGTGAACGATGCGAATCAGGAGCTGACGGAGAAAACGGACGAAGCCGTCTGATTCCTCTCCGAATGTTCACGTCAACTGAGCAGCCGCACTCGCCGTGAGAACGCCCCCGGGGTGCCCCCGGGGGCCCGGCGGGACGTTCCTGGAGCAGCACCCGGGAGTCCCGGGCGCGGGCAGGGCCGCTGCTGCGGGAATGCATGGCCTGCCCCGCTGATTTCAACCGCGCCCCTTCGCCGCGGGCCGAAACTAACCGATCCGACGAGGAGAACACCATGAGTACCGGTCAACCGCACGACAGCCGCAAACCGACGGACGCCGACAGGGAAACCATTCTGATTACCGGGGCCAGCGGTCTGATCGGATCGCGGGTCAGCCGACTGCTGTCCGAACAGTTTAACGTGGTCGGATTCGATCTCGAGCCGCCGACGGACTTCGATGCCGGGGTTGATTTCATCGCGACCGACCTCACGAAGGATGCCAACGTCGAGAGGTCGATCGAACAGGTTCGCGAGAGGTATGGAGCGCGGCTGGTCAGCGTGATTCACCTCGCCGCGTACTACGATTTTTCGGGTGAGCCGAGTCCGTTGTACGACGAACTGACCGTCGAAGGGACCCGCCGACTGCTGACCGGCCTTCGAAATCGCGACTTCGACGTGGAGCAGTTCCTTTTCTCGAGCAGCCTGCTCGTGATGAAGCCGGGAGACGCCGGCAAACATCTTTCGGAGTTCTCCGAGGTCCAGGGAGAGTGGCCGTACCCTGAGTCGAAGCTCCGGGCTGAGGAGGTAATCCGGAAGGAACGCGGTGACATCTCGACCGTCATCCTGCGGATCGCGGGTGTCTACGACGAGGAGTGTCACTCCTGGCCGGTCTCTCAGCAGATGGCCCGCATCTACGAGAGACAGTTCGAGAGCTTCGTCTTTCCCGGCGATACGGATCATGGTCAGGCGCTCGTGCATCTGGACGATCTGGCCGACTGCATCCGCAAGGCGGTTCTGCGTCGCAATCACCTCAACAAGCACGAGCTGTTCCTGATTGCCGAACCCGATGTGATGAGTTACTCCGAGTTGCAGCATGAACTGGGCGAACTGATCCACGGCAGTGAATGGCCGGCGATCCGGATTCCCAAAGCGGTTGCGAAAGCCGGGGCGTGGGTGCAGAACCGGCTGGCCGGTGATGAGGCGGCGGGAATCAGGCCCTGGATGATCGATCTTGCGGATGATCACTACGAGGCGACGATTGCTCACGCCCGATCGCGTCTGGCCTGGGAGCCGACGCATCGCCTCCGTCGGACGCTGCCGAAAATGGTGCGATCCCTCAAAGACGACCCCGAGTCGTTCTATCGGGAGAACGGTCTGCCGGTTCCCGAGAGCGTCGCTCAGGGCTGAGCGTTGCGGTCTCACAGTGTCTGCACAGCCTCCAGGCCGCGCTCCGGCTGGGGGCTGTGTGCTGCGCCGCTCGAGCCCGGCGGGTGGCGTCCTTGGTTCGCATTCTCCAGAACCGGATCAGAACGTGATCGCAAAACTGGAAGGCGACCAGAAGAACAGGATTGCGAATCCCGCGATGATCGCCGTGGTGAAGACGATCGAGACCCGCAGGAACAGACGCCATCCGCCGAGAACGGCGACGAGCAGGTGCTTGCAGGCGATGTTCGACAAGGCACCGATCAGTATCATCCTCCAGCCGGTGTCGATGGTCAGCTGGCCGTCCGAGACAAACCTCGCCGTTGAGAGGGTGATCGCGTCCATGTCCGTCAGCCCCGAGAGTGCGGCGACGAAGAAGAGGCCACGGCTTCCGAAGTGGTCCCTTGCGACGGCCACGGCAAAGAGGATCGCTGCGTAGAGCAGTCCGAAGATCAGGGCGGCACGAAGCTCTGTCGGATCGTCGTCGACCTCGACGGGCGTGGGCGCACTGCGTGAGGTGAGGTACAGCAGCCCGGTCGCGACCGCCATCACGGCCATCAGGGAAGCGAGGGGCGGAGCCATCTTCCACAGGATCTCCGGCGTGACGATCCAGACCTCGATGAAGACTCTCACGAAGACGAACGTCGAAGCAATCCCGATCACGCAGGCGGCGTGCCCGACCGATGCCCCGTGGCGTGCCCGCCGGGAGTAACTGACCGTGGTGGCCGTACTGGAGATGATGCCGCCCAGAATGCCACCGACGAGCGTCCCGGCCCGATCCCCGAGGAACTTCGAGGCGATGTATCCCCCCAGGCTGATGCCGCAGATCAGCACCACCATCAGCCAGACGCGGTAGGGGTTGATGACCCCATAGGGATCGAACGCCCTGTCGGGGAGGATCGGCAGGATCACCAGCGAGAGGAGGACGAGCTGCATCAGGGCCCGCACGTCCTTTTCGGTCATCCGTCCGACGAACCGGTGCAGCGGACCTTTCCAGTAGAGCAGCACGGCGACCGAGCCGGCAATCAGCATCGCCAGCTCCAGTGGAAAGAAGACGATCATTGCCCCGACGGAGTACATCAGCAGGGCCGCAGTGTGCGTCGTCAGACCGGGATCTTCGTCTTCCTCTGACTGGTTGAGTGAACCGACCGCCATCATCCCGCCGACGACGAGAAGGCCCACCGCCACAAACCAGCCTCCGATGTGATGCGACAGCTGAGCGGCGGCCGTGCCGAAGATCGTCACCAGGGCGAATGTCCGGAGGCCGGCGACATGAGGGGCCGACCACTCGCGCTGAAGTCCGACCAGCAGGCCGAGTCCCAGCGAGACGGCAAATTGCAGGACGATCTCCGGTTCCATGGTGCCGAGTGGGTGCCTCAATTCCGAGAGTTGGCGCGGTTGCGGGCCCTCAGGGGGCCGGCTGAACACATGATGATCCCGACGGAGTCTTCGCGAAAGTGAAACGCCAATGTTTCCTGCCGCAGCGTCTGCAGGGCTGGCAGCAGACGGCAATCCGGGTACGCTGTTGGGGACGATGATGCCACTTCTGGAGATCAGCCACATGTCACGATTGTCCGTCTTCCGTTCATGGTGCACTGTCCTCAGTCTGTTCGTGCTGACCAGCGGTCCATTGCGAGCAGACGGGCCGCCTGCAGCACCGCGTTTCGAAAAGAACGTCCTGACGAGTCGCTACTACTGCGATGGCGTCGCGACCGGGGATCTCAACCGCGACGGTCAGGTCGATATCGTCGCCGGGCCGTACTGGTACGAGGGGCCCGACTACCAGCGGGCCCACGAGTTCTACCCGGCAGAGGCACTCGAACCGGCCAAAAGTCCGTCCAACAGCATGTACAGTTTTGTCCATGACTTCAGCGGCGACGGATGGCCCGACATTCTCGTTCTCGGTCGGGTGCATCTGCATCCGGCGTACTGGTACGAAAACCCCGGGCCGAAGGGGAGCGACTGGAAACGGCACTTCGCGTTCGAACGCGTGCGAGGCGAGTCGCCAACCCTTGCTGATCTTGACGGTGACGATCGGCCGGAACTGATCGCGCACTGGGATGGTCGCTGGGGATGGATTGCGCCGGACTGGTCGGCTCCCCGCAAGCCCTGGTCATTCCACCCGGTCGGAGAGCAGGAAGACTGGGACGAGTTCTATCACGGTGAAGGAGTCGGAGACATCAACGGTGACGGACTCCTGGATCTGATCATCAACGACGGCTGGTTCGAGAACTCCGGGATGTCGGGGGAACTCTGGACGTTTCACCGGGGGACGTTCGCGCCGCAGGAAGGCGGAGCGCAGATCTTCGCGTGGGACATTGACGGAGACGGCGATACCGATGTCGTCTCGTCGCTCCACGCACACGAGTGGGGACTCTCCTGGTTCGAGCAGGTGACTGGCGAAGAAACCGACGGCAAAGATGTCATCTCGATCGGCGAGAGCCGGTTCGTCGAGCATCGCATCATGGGGGACCGCAGCGAGGAGGAGCACTTCGGCGTCGCCTTCTCACAACCTCATGCACTCGAAGCAGTCGATGTGAATGGCGACGGAGCCAGAGACATCATCGTCGGCAAGCGGATGTGGGCGCACGGCACGAAACGAGACCCGGAACCGAACCATCCGCCGGTCGTCTACTGGTTCGAGTGGTCCCGGGGGGAGGACGGCACCGTCCGGTTCCTTCCACATCTGATTGACGATCGCTCCGGGGTGGGGCTGCAGATTGCGGTCGACGACGTCGACGGGGACGGACGGACCGACATCATGACCGCGTCGAAACTGGGGACGTTCCTGTTTCTGAATCGCAGCAGCAGGGAGTGACCGTCCGTCCTGAGCAACACGACGGCGGGAGGCAGAGAGTGCTTCGGTCGCCGGACGGGAACTGGTATGATGGGGCGGCGGAGGAAAGCTCGCCCGTCTCCAGCCTCAGGAGAGCCCTGCCATGCTGTTCCGTCCAGATCGTCGCCGATTTCTCCAGGCGGGTGCCGGTTCGGGCGCCCTCGCTGGCCTTGGAGATCTGTCCTTTCTGTCGACGTTGAATCCGGTGTCGGCCGCTGAGGCACAAGCTGCCAGCGGTAATGTGCAGTTGCGTCCGGAGATCGAGCCGGTCGTCCGGCTGATCGAGGAGACTCCGCGCGAGCGACTGCTCGAAGAAGTTGCGGCGGGGATTCGAGGCGGGCTGAGCTACCGCGAGGTGCTGGCCGGTCTGCTGCTGGCGGGTGTGAAGAACGTCGAGCCCCGGCCATCGGTCGGTTTCAAGTTTCACGCAGTGCTGGTGGTGAACTCGGCTCATCTGGCGAGTCTGGCGTCTCCGCCGGAGTACCGCTGGCTGCCGATCTTCTGGGCGCTGGACTACTACAAGAACGCCGCCGCCCGCGATGTGCGCGAACGGGGCGACTGGACGATGTCACGGGTCTCAGATTCGTCGCTTCCGGCTGCCCACAATGCGCACGCGGCCTTTGCCGAGTCGATGGAGAACTGGGACGAACAGGCGGCGGACAGTGCGATTGCCCAGCTCGCCCGCACGGCGGGGGCGCATGAAACGTACGAGATGCTGTTCCGCTACGGAGCCCGCGACTTCCGTTCGATCGGGCACAAGGCGATCTACGTGGCGAACAGCTACCGGACGCTGCAGTGCATCGGCTGGGAACATGCCGAGCCGGTTCTGCGTTCACTCGCCTACGCTCTGCTGATGCACGAAGGGGACAATCCGGCCGGCCGCGATGCCGATGCGGACCGTCCGTACCGCAAGAACCTGGAACGTGTCGCCGGGATCCGTCCGGACTGGCGGGACGGAACGCTCGATCCGGGGGCGACGACGGCTCTGCTGTCGACACTGCGGACCGGCTCCAGCGACGATGCCTGCGAGCAGGTGGTCGAGCTGCTCAACGCCGGAACATCGCCGCAGTCGGTGTGGGACGCCTTCCATGTTGCGTCGGGCGAACTGCTGATGCGGCAGTCCGGGATCGTGGCGCTGCACGCAGTGACGACGACGAATGCTCTGGCGTTCGCCTTCCAGACGTGCGGTGACGACGAGACGCGGCGGCTGCTGATGCTGCAGAATGCCGCCTTCCTGACAATGTTTCGTGAGGCGATGCAGTCCCGGGGCAACGTGAAAGACGTTGCCATCGATGAACTGCTCGCCGCCCGGACTGAGGAACAGCCGCCCAACGTCGACGAGATCTTTGCAACGATCGGTTCGAATCCCTCGCAGGCGGCCCGGCAGGTGGTCGGTTATCTCCACGAGGCCGGAGATGCGGAACAGCTGATCGATGCCGCCCGAGTGCTGGTGTTCCTCAAGGGGAACGATGCACACGACTACAAGTTCAGTTCGGCGGTGCTCGAAGACTACTACCATGTCTCGCCGCAGTGGCGCGACGTGTACCTGGCGTCGAACGTCTACAAGCTTCAGAGTTCGACATCACGGGACAATTCGCTCGTCGAGCGGACGCGCGCGGCATTTTCATCGTAGAGAATACCGACCGCAGAACACTGCGGTGCAGGCCGGTCACCGTCCCGTCAACGCAGAAGTGCGCTGGCGGTACGGACCGGGGGATCGGCATCGCAGCGCTTTTGTCCGCATCAGGCAAACCACCCCACAACTGGACGAAGGCTCCCCATGAATCGATCGATGTTCTGCACACTGATGGTGCTGTTGCTGGCAGGTGCACATGTTCCGGACGAGGCGGCCGTTGGTGCGGACTGGCCGCATTGGCGGGGGCCGCACGCGAACGGGATCGCGCCCGGTGCCGATCCGCCGGTTGAATGGGACGCGGAGACGAATGTTCGCTGGAAGACGGAGATTCCGGGTGAGGGAAGCGCCACTCCGATCATCGTGGATGGTCGGGTATACGTCGTCTCGGCCGTCGAGACCGACCGTCGCCCCGAGATGCCTCCCGTCGCCGACGAACGATCCAAGACCAATCCGCCGAAGAATATCTTCGAGTTTGCGGTGACGTGCCTCGATCAGCAGGCCGGTGAGGTTCTCTGGCGACAGGTTGCCGTCGAGGACGTGCCGCACGAGGGACGGCATCCGACGAATACGTACGCCTCTGCGTCTCCGATGACCGATGGCGAGCGGCTGTACGTCTCATTCGGATCGCGGGGGCTGTTCTGTTTCGGCCTGGATGGAGAACGGCTGTGGGAACGGGATCTGGGGGACATGCGGACCCGGTACGGCTGGGGTGAAGCAACGTCTCCGGTGGTTCATGGCGAGTCGGTCGTGATGAACTGGGACCAGGAGGATCAGTCGTTCATCGCGGTCCTCGACGCCGGGACGGGCGAGGTTCGCTGGCGGAAGGACCGGGACGAGCCGACGACCTGGGCGACGCCGCTGATTGTCGAACACCAGGGCCGGACACAGGTCATCACGAACGGCACCAACCGGGTCCGCAGCTACGATCTCGAAACGGGAGAGCTGATCTGGCAGTGTGGCGGACAGACGCTCAATGCGATCCCGTCTCCCCTGGTGATTGACGAAGTCGCCTATATCACGAGCGGGTATCGTGGAGCGGCCCTGTTTGCAATTCCGCTCGACGCGCAGGGGGACATCACCGATTCAGCCACGGTCCGCTGGAGCCATCACCGCGGCACGCCGTACGTTCCCTCACCGATCGTCGTCGACGACCAGATCTACTTCACGGCGGGGAACAACGCGATTCTGACCTGCCTGAACATCGAGGACGGCTCCCCGGTGTTCGGGCCGGAACGGCTGCCGGATGTCCGCCAGCTGTACGCTTCACCCATCGCTGCAGACGGACGGATCTACTACGTCGGACGGGATGGCAACACGGTCGTCCTCGAACATGGACCGACGTTCGAGGTGCTGGCGGTGAACCAACTGGGCGAACCGGTCGACGCCTCGCCGGTGGCCGTTGGCAAGCAGCTGTTTCTGCGCGGTGCCCGGCACGTCTGGTGTCTTGAAGAGCAGTGATGTCCGGAGGGCGGTGACGCTCTGAAGTGGAGGACACACAACGCAAGCAGCCCGGTCACTCGACCGGGCTGCGTCGCATTTCGGGACGTCGTCAACTGCGTTACGGCAGTTCGATCGTCTTGAGGTTCATCGCGCCGCCGTCGGTCTGGGCGATGATGACGGCATGCGTATCGTTGAGCTTGTCGAGCTGAACGACACCTTCGAACGCTTCGACGGTTTCGTAGGGCTGACCGGCCGTTCCGCCGCCACCGACCCGTTCGGTGATCCCTTCCTGCGACTCGATCCCTTCGGTCGGGATCTTCATGACGCCGCGGGCGCTGTTCGTCAGCAGCAGGAAGTCTTCGCCACCTTTCCTGTAGACGATCATGTCGAGCGGACGGTTGCGGTTGCCCAGCTCGGCGACGGTCGTGCCGCGAACCTTTTCGCCCTTACCGATGGCCGAAACCGGGAACCGGACGAGCGGCGTGCAGACGAAGCCTGCCAGGACGTTTGGTTCGCCGCCAATGTTGATCGGCACGAACGTGCGGGCCGGCGAGTCGTCTTCGACGCGACCATGTGCCCCGTGATAGATTTCGAGGCTCGACGCGACATCACGATCCGAGAAGGGGAACGAGAGGGAGCGGACGGCGGAGGCGGCGTCGGAAGCGACCATGCCCGAAATCAGCACCTGCCCATCAACGTAGGCGAGGTCGGTGATTGAGGAGTCGCGATAGTTGGCGCTGCGGCGACCGCGCTGCACGACCTTGTCTTCAGGGGCGTTGGGGAGTTCCGCCTTGGCGAACGCGACCTCTTCGAGAGACAACTCGGAGATGGTGCCGTCGGCATCGATGCGGACAATCGCCGGACCGGCACTGGGAGCGCCGCGCGAGACCGAAAGGTAAACGGTGCCGCTGGCCGGGTTGACCGCCAGGTCGTTGATCTGGAGATCCTGCGAGCTGACGCCAAGCTGCTCGGCGACCTTGACGTTGACGCCTTCAACGTTGACTTCCACGCCGGACGGATCGCCGGATGCCTCACCGGTGCGAACAGCGAAGACCGCGGCTCCCTTGGTGTCTCCGATGAACAGGATTCCGGCCGGTCCGAAGGCGAGGGGCCCGGCCGATTTGAGATCCGGTGTTCCCTTGCTCAGTCCATACTGGTCGGCCGCTTGCGCAGAGCCCGCGGTGAGCGCGGCCGCAACAGCGAGAGTGCAGGCAATGTGACGGATCGCCATTTCGGTCTCCTCCAGTGAAGGTGTCCGCAGTTCCCCCGCGCGGGGTCGATGCATGCAGCGTTGATGCTATCCGGCAAAGGTGCGGACCGGAAGGAAAAAGGGACGTGTTATCGCTTGATCCGAACAGAACGAGTACGCGACGTTTTCGTGAACTCCAGTGACGACAGACCTGAGCGAAACGACCTGGAGCCGCGTGCCGCAACGGGCGTGGCGATCCAGTCTTGTGGTTCGAGGAAGAGACATGGCGACTCCGGCGGGGCCACTCCGGGCTCGTCCAGTGCGAACGTCGTTCTGCGCCGATCCCTGTCATAAGGGAAGCGCACGCGCCCCGGCGGATGGTGACTTTGCAGTCGATCTTGTCTACCGGCGCGACACACCGTCATGACAACTTCGTGATGAGAGCCGGAGGCCGGCAGGGGAGTCGCCGAAGCCGATGTGCCGGGACTGACAGCCGAAATCCGGACGGGATTCGTCGGGAGGCGTGTTGACGGAGCGAGTCAGTGGCAGTAGATTGCTTGTGAGATTGAGACTCAGTCGCAACTGAGGCTCCCGAGGTCGCAGCCAGCCCGACCGCATGTGCGGTGCCAGCCACGCTCGGATGTTGTACGCGGCGCACGTCGACGGATCGTGCCCCCCGCATCCTGACGCTGGTGTTCTGATTGGTACCTGCATGTCCATCGCTTTCCCGTGGTGCTCATTGACCGGTCGCCGCCGACCGATTCGCGCACGCCTCGCGGGACCGCAGACCGACGTGCGGACCGACCCGCCGGATCGTCCGGGGCGGTTCCACCCATCGACCACCGGCTTCCGTCATGAATCATGGTCCCTGTCCGTCGGCGCCGGTCGGAAGGTCGCCTCCCGTCCCTCCGATCTCGCTGGCGGACTTCAATACTGACAATGGTCCGGCGACCGACTGCAGTGGTATCGTCGCGGGCCTGGATGTTCCTACGAAGGAGTTCTTCATGTTGAGGTTCAGCCTGCTTGCTGCGCTGTTACTTGCCGGGCACTTTGCGTGTCCGACCGTCGCGAAGGCCCACTTTCTCTGGTTGCTTCCGCCCGAGTCCGGAGCCGTCGATGTCTGCTTTGGCGAAGTCGCCGACCCGGACGATCCCGATCTGCTCAAATACATCGCCAAAGCGAAAGTGTGGTATGTCGCCCCCAATGGCGAAGCGACCTCGCTGTCACTGAAGCAGGCGGACGACGTCCTGCGTGGAGAGCTTCCGAAGGGAGCCGCCGGCGGACTGGTGGTGGGAAGCCATGACTTCGGAGTTCTCGAACGTGGGGACGCGAAGTTCCTGCTGCGGTACTTCGCCGCGACCGGACCGAAGCTCGGCAGCGACGCCTGGACGAAGATCGACACCACAAAGCAGGCACCGTTCCGCCTGGCGCCGGTTGTTGTCGACGGTCAGGTTCAGATCACCGCAACCTGGAACGGCAAGCCGGTGGCCGATGCCGAGGTGACCGTGGATGGTCCCGGCGTCGACGATCTGAAGCTGACGACCGACACAAGGGGTGTGGCACGATTCTCCGCGGGCGAACCGGGCCGGTATTCGATCCGTGTCCGGCAGATTCAGGAGGAATCGGGCAGCGTCGACGGCAAGGAGTACGCCGAGGTCCGCAGCTACTCGACACTGGCCGTCGAGATTCCGGCATCGGCCGATGTGACGTTTGCGTCGAAGTCCGCCTCGGGCGAGTCCGAACTTCCGGCCCTGCCGGTGACGGTGACCAGCTTCGGTGCGGCGGTTGCCGATGACGCTCTCTACGTCTACGGCGGTCACATGGGCGAAGCCCACTCCTACTCGAGCACGTCGCAGTCGGACGTCCTGTGGAAGCTGGACCTGCAGAATCCGGGGGAGTGGCAGAAGGTGGCGACCGGCCCGCGTCTGCAGGGGCTGGCACTGGTCGCGCACGACGGCAAGCTGTACCGCCTCGGTGGCTTCACGGCTCTGAATGACGAAGGCGAAGACCACGTTCTCGAGTCGCAGGACGACGTTGCCGTCTTCGACCCGAAGAAGGGCGACTGGCAGGAACTCCCCTCGCTGCCGGAACCCCGCTCGTCGTTCGACGCGGCGGTCCTGGGAGACACGCTGTACGTGATCGGTGGCTGGCAGCTGCGGGGCGAAGAGGATTCGGTCTGGCACAACACCGCCTGGTCGATGGATCTGTCGGCCGACAACCCGCAGTGGAAAGCCCTGCCGACGCCGCCGTTCCAGCGCCGCGCTCTGGCCGTCGCGGCCCATGATGGCAGGATCTACGCGATCGGCGGCATGCAGCAGGAGGGCGGACCGACGACGAAGGTGAACGTGTTCGATCCGCAGTCGGGCACGTGGAGTGAGGGACCGGCGCTGGAAGGGCGCGGGCTCAACGGCTTCGGCTGTGCCGCGTTCGCCACCGATGGCTCCCTGTACGTCAGCACGCTGGATGGAGACCTGCAGGTTCTCGGTAACGATGGGGACAAGTGGGAGACCACCCGCAAGCTCCAGCGGGCGCGGTTCTTCCACCGGATGCTGCCGGTCGTCGAGGGCCGCTTCGTCGTGGTCGGCGGGGCCAACATGGAAGTCGGCAAGTTTGACGAAGTCGAGTACATCGACGTGAACTGACGGCATCGGCCGCCCATCAGTCAGGCGTCGCCACGTTTGGGACGGGGAACCCGGCCGCGGGAGCCCCGTCCCTTTCCTTTGCCGCGTCGCCCGCCTCCCCGACGACCGCCCTTGCTGTTGGGAGCGAAACCGGGCGTGTCGGCGTCTCCGACGGGGATGCTCTCGCCCATCTTTTTCTTCAGGTCGAGGATCTTGTCCCGCAGGTTGGCGGCCCGCTCGAATTCGAGGTTCTCGGCGGCGGCCAGCATTTCCGCCTCCAGTTCGTTGAGATACTCCTGCGAGACGAACCGGACTTCGTCGGCGCCGGCCGCTTCCCGCTCGATCTTGCGGGCCTGGATCTCTTCCTCGATTCCCTTGCGGATCGCCTTGCGGATCGTCTCCGGCGTGATGCCGTGCTCTTCGTTGTACTTGAGCTGCACCTCGCGGCGGCGGTTCGTCTCGTCGATGGCCCGCTGCATCGACTCGGTGACGGTATCGGCGTAGAGAATCACCTCTGCGTTGACGTTACGGGCCGATCGGCCAATCGTCTGGATCAGACTCGTTTCACTGCGAAGGAAGCCTTCCTTGTCGGCATCGAGGATGCAGACCAGCGAGACCTCCGGCAGGTCGAGGCCTTCCCGCAACAGGTTCACGCCGACGACCGCGTCGAATTTCCCTTCGCGCAGTTCTCGGAGCACTTCGACCCGCTCGAAGGCGTCCAGTTCGGAATGCAGCCACTCGCAGCGGATCCCTTCCTCCTTGAGGTAGCCGACGAGATCTTCGGAGAGCCGCTTGGTGAGCGTCGTCACCAGCGTCCGTTCGCCCCGCTCGTTGCGACCACGGATCTGCTCGATCAGGTGCGGGACCTGGCCGCGGGCGGGGTGAATATGGATGACCGGGTCGACCAGGCCGGTCGGGCGGATGATCTGCTCGACGATTTCGCCGCCGCTCTGGTCCAGTTCCCAGTCGCTTGGCGTTGCGGAGACGAAGACGGACTCCTTGCGTTGCGTATCCCATTCCTCGAACTTGAGGGGGCGGTTGTCGAGGGCCATGGGGAGGCGGAAGCCGTGCTCGACGAGCACTTTCTTGCGGGCCTGGTCGCCATTGAACATGGCCCGGATCTGCGGGACGGTCTGGTGCGACTCGTCGACGAACATCAGGAAGTCGTCGGGAAAGAAGTCGTAGAGGGTGTAGGGAGGTTCGCCCGGTTTCCGTTTGGCGAGTGCGCGGGAATAGTTCTCGATGCCGGGACAGAACCCCGCTTCCTTGAGCAGTTCCATGTCGTGCCGGGTGCGGGCCGACAGCCGCTGGGCTTCGAGCAGCTTCCCTTCCTTCTGGAATTTCTCGAGCTGCTGGGCGAGTTCGGTTTCGATCTCCTCCATGGCGTCGTCGATGCGGCTCTGGGGGAGGACGAAGTGTTTGGCGGGATAGATGTAGATGTCCCGCTGCGGTTTCTCGCTTTCGCCGGTGACGGGATCGATGATGGAGAGACGTTCGACTTCGTCCCCCCACAGTTCGATACGGTAGGCGAATTCTTCGTAGGCGGGCCAGACTTCGATGACGTCGCCCCGGACGCGGAACCGGCCCCGCTGAAAGTCGATGTCGTTCCGTTCGTACTGGATGTCGATCAGCTTGCGGAGCAGTTTGTCCCGCGGGATCTCGCCTCCCACCTGCAGCGGGACCATCATGTCGAGGTAGTCCTTCGGCGATCCCAGGCCGTAGATGCAGGAGACACTGGCGACGACGAGGACATCCCGGCGGGAGACGAGCGCACTGGTCGCCAGCAGCCGCAGCCGGTCGATCTCCTCGTTGATCGAGGCGTCTTTTTCGATGTAGATGTCCCGCTGTGGGATGTAGGCTTCCGGCTGGTAGTAGTCGTAGTAGCTGACGAAGTACGTGACGGCGTTGTTGGGGAAGAACTCGCGGAACTCAGAGTAGAGCTGGGCGGCGAGCGTCTTGTTGTGGGCCAGCACGAGCGTGGGGCGGTTCACCCGGGCGATGATGTTCGCCATGGTGAACGTCTTGCCGGTCCCGGTCGCGCCAAGCAGCACCTGCGACCGCTTTCCCTCCTCGATGCCGCGAACGAGGGAATCGATCGCCGTCGGCTGATCACCGGCCGGCTTGAAGTCGGAGACGAGTTCGAAGTCGGGCATGGAACACTTGCGGGGGATTCACGGAATCAGAAAACGAATCGGGCGACCGGCACGTGGCCGATCAATCGGAGAATCATAGGAGCAACCGACCGTTGCCCCCAAGTCCCGGCGAGGCGAACTGTCAGACGAAAGTGAACCTCGATGCGTTTTTCCCTGTCCCATCGGCATGTGGACAGTTTCGCCCATGACCGTTCTGATCGCAGAGGGGATGACCTCCGGCTGGATGATGGCCGGTGGGGCCGCTGCAGTGACGCTGCTCGCGTCCTGCTGGGGCTACCTTCAGACGGCGTATCAGCATCTGCTCAGCCGGATTCTCGTTCCGGTGACGGCAAGCGGCTTTGCGGCCGATGCCCTGCTGCTGTATCTGAAGTCGAACTGCCGGGCCTCGCGGTTCGGCCCGCGCGAGTATCTGGGCTGGATGCTGTTTGTCCGGCCCCGACAGCGGGTGCAGCTGGTGCCGATGGAGATCACACCCCGGTCCGGCAAGGTGTACTGGCAGGGGATGCGACCGCTGTGGGTCAGCCGTCAGTGGGGTGCCCCGGAAGAAGTCGACTCCGGCAGCAACGCTCGCGACTTCAGCGACGAATGCGTGCGGATCGTCTTTCTTCGGGGCATGTTCGATGCCGACCAGCTGATGGTCGACGCCGCCGAGTGGTACAACCGTCAGGTGATGGAGAACCCGGAACTGCAGGGACGACGGCACTCGGTTCGGTACATTCACGGGACGGCGGGGCGATCGGAGAAGTACGGCGAGTCTGCCCGCAAGGCGGCTCCGTCATCGCCCACGGACATCCGCAGCTGCCTGCATCACCGCAGCCTCACCTGGTCGCTCGCTGATCTTGGGACGCAGACCAGCGGAGAAGGGCGACCGACCGAGCGGCTCGCTCTGTGCAGCGATGCGCAGAAACTCGTGCAGGAGGCGATCCGCTGGAAGGAGAGCGAAACGTGGTACAAGCAGCGGAATGTTCCGTGGCGCCGCGGCTGGCTGCTGCATGGACGGCCGGGGACCGGAAAGACGGCACTCGCCCGGGCCGTTGCGGAAGAACTCGACCTGCCCGTGTTCGCCTACGACCTGGCCAGCCTGTTCAACAGTGAGTTCCAGGAAGCCTGGTCGGAAATGCTCGCTCAGGTGCCGTGCATGGCGTTGATCGAGGACATCGATGCCGTGTTCGACGGACGGAAGAATGTCAGTTCCGGGAACGACCGGCAGAGCCTGACGTTTGACTGCCTGCTGAACGGAATCGACGGCATCCAGCGGGCGGACGGCGTACTGCTGGTCATCACGACCAACTGCCTGGAGAAGGTGGACCCGGCACTGGGACGTCCCGATCCGCAGACCGGTTCCAGCCGGCCGGGACGGATTGATCGCGTCGTCGAGCTGGGACCACTCGACCTGGCGGGGCGTAGAAAGCTGGCGCGACTGATTCTCGCGGACTGTCCCGCAGAGTGGGACGAACTGGTCGCCGCCGGCGCAGGGGACACCGCTGCACAGTTCCAGGAACGGTGTGCCCGGCGGGCACTCGATCTGAAGTACCAGCTGGACAGCGGTTGCAGCGATGCGACGATTGTCCCGTCGCGGGCGTCTGAGGGGCACGAGCGTCCCGTCAATGGTCACGTTCCGCAGGGTGTCTCCGCGGGCGTGTCGGTGCTGCGATGAATCCGATAGACTCGGCAGCCGATCTTCAGGTCTCCGGACCGTTGGTCGGCTGTTGTATCTGCCGGACTCTGCTGTTTGCTGACACGAATGAACGACGACGCTCCTTCTCTGCTTCGACTTCGCCGGCTCTGCCGGGCCACGGCCCTGTTTGCGCTGCTGCTCCTGGGGGTAACTTGGCGACTCTGGACGCCGCAAAGCGTTTTCCCGCAGATTCCTCTGCTGCCATTCGCCTGCGGGCTGCCGGGGGGCGTCGACTGGGGGGCGCTGGTGCTTCTCGGGGCAGGACTGCTTGGCGGGGCGACCTTCACACCGGGGCAGCGCCTGAACCGAATCGGCTGGCTGGTCGCCTCGGCAGCGATGGGAGTGCTGTTTCTGGGGGATCAGCATCGGTTGCAGCCCTGGGCGTACCAGTTTGCACTGATGGGGCTCATCATCGCGTTTGCGGATCGGCCCCGCTGGAGCGTGGTGATGCTGCAGCTGCTGTTCGCCAGCATCTACGTGCACTCGGCTCTGTCGAAGCTGGACGCGGCCTTTTTTCATTCTCACGGACAACTGCTGCTGGGAGGATTGGCTGGCGCCGTTGGTCTCGATGCAAACCTCTGGCCGGAGCAGGTGCGAACCGTGATCGCCGGCGCGTTTCCCGTCGGCGAGCTGGTGATCGCGGTGGGGCTGCTGCGGCCACGGTTGCGGAAATCGGCGGTTGTGGCTGCAATTGTGATGCATCTGATCCTGCTGCTGACACTCGGTCCGCTCGGGCTGGATCACGAATGGGGCGTGCTGCTGTGGAACGGCTACTTTCTGACGGCCGTCCCGCTGCTGTTCTGGCCCATGCGGGCCGAGGGACCCGAGGCGACGGCGGAGGAAAGTGGACGCAGGGCGCGCGGGACGAGCATCGCGGCGATGGTCACGGCTGCGGCGATTCTGCTGCCACTGATGCCCTGGTACGACCACTGGCTGAGCTGGAGTCTCTATTCATCCCGCCCGGCGGTGGTGACGGTGCGGGTGCGCGAGGACGTCGCCGAGCGGTTGCCGGCTGTGGTGCAGCCGTACATCGGCCCGACCGAACCGCTGACCGAGTGGCGTCCGGTCTCTCTGGATGCGTGGTCGTTTGGCGAGTTGGGATGTCCGGTCTATCCGCAGCTGCGGTTCCGACTCGCGATTGCCGGGGCACTGGCCGAGGCGGGCGGGCTGGAGGGCGACACAATGCGGGTGGGAGTGCGGCTGCCTCCGGACCGCGAGTCGGGAGCCCGCCGTTCGATCCGGTATTCGCTGTCTGGACTTCAGGAGCGGCTGCGTGAGTTTCAGGTCAACACGGCACCGCGGACCACCTGGCTGCAGGGAGCGGCGGAATGATTGAATCCGCCGGGAAACTCCCCTAAAACTCGCTCACAATCGACTGAAAACGTTTCGACGACAACGACATCCGTTCGCAGTGCCGCGGGCTGGGCCCCGGCGGTGAGCGGACTGACACGGAAACCGAGATCATGGCACGCATCAACGAGAATTACCTGAAGCTCAAGGCCGGCTACCTGTTCCCCGAGATCGCCCGGCGGGTCAACGGGTTTGTCGAGTCGAATCCGGATGCGGCCGTGATCAAGCTCGGGATCGGCGACGTCACCGAGCCGCTTCCCCCCGCCATCGTCGAAGCGATGCACGCCGCCGTCGACGAGATGGCAAACCGGGACGGCTTTCACGGCTACGGGCCCGAGCAGGGATACAGCTTCCTGCGGGACGCGATCGCCGAACACGACTACAAGGCCCGCGGGATCAACATCGGAGCGGACGAGATATTCGTCTCGGACGGATCGAAGTGCGATACCGGCAACATTCTGGACATCTTCGGTTCGGACAACACCGTCGCCGTGCAGGATCCGGTCTACCCGGTCTACGTCGACACGAACGTGATGGCCGGTCACACGGGCCCGGCCGGCGACGATGGCCGGTACGAAGGGCTGGTCTACATGCCCTGCACGGCGGAGAACGACTTCACGCCGGCGATTCCCGAGCAGAAGGTCGACCTGATCTACCTCTGCTATCCGAACAACCCGACCGGAGCGGTCGCCTCGAAGGAGACGCTCAAGAGCTGGGTCGACTACGCTCTGGCGAACGAGTCGATCATCTTCTTCGATGCCGCCTACGAGGCGTTCATCACCGACGAGTCGATCCCGCATTCGATCTACGAGATCGAAGGAGCGGAGAAGTGTGCGATCGAGTTCCGCAGCTTCAGCAAGAACGCCGGGTTCACCGGCACCCGTTGTGCGTTCACCGTCGTGCCGAAGGCGCTGGAAGGCAAAACGGCCTCCGGCGAAACGCAGGCGATCCAGCCTCTGTGGAACCGCCGGCATTCGACGAAGTTCAACGGCGTCTCGTACATCGTGCAGAAGGGGGCCGCGGCCGCCTACTGCCCGGCCGGTCGCGAGCAGATCGGCGAGCTGGTGCGGTTCTACCTGGAGAATGCCCGGCTGCTGCGGGAAGGTCTCGAGAAGGCGGGGATTACCGTCTACGGCGGTGTGAACGCTCCGTACATCTGGCTGAAGACGCCCGGCGGCCTGAAGAGCTGGGACTTCTTTGACACGCTGCTGCAGAAGGGGCACCTGGTGGGGACGCCCGGCAGCGGATTCGGTGCGGCCGGGGAAGGGTACTTCCGTCTGAGCGCCTTCAACAGCCGGGCCAACGTCGAAGAGGCGGTCGAGCGGTTCCAGAAGGCGATCGGCTGACCCGGCGGACAACGTCGACAACATACAACAAACGCCAGTCCTTCGCGTGAGGGGCTGGCGTTCTGTCGTTGTTGAACTCTGCGTTTTCGGGGGGGCCGATACCAGCACGAAGCGCCAGCGAGTGCATGCGGCTGATTTCGGGGGGCACTCCCGCAGGAGGCAACACAGACCGTAGGGCCGGCTATTGCCGGTCGGTGAGCGCGGCCGGCCGGTTGGAACCGGCCCTACTCGCACTTCAGACACGGAGAGACGTCGCCTGTGTGCCACCGGCTTTGCCGGTGCATCGTCGCACCTGCTACGGCCGGCACGGCCGAAGGCCGTGGCACACAAATCATCCGCTCCCTGATGTTCGTACTGCTGGACAAGTCAGCAGTGACGACTGCAGCGCCGGCCGCGGTTCCTCACGCCTCGGGGCACAAGTCTGCCCAGTCATGCGTGGTCTGTCGAGTTCCCGGACCGAATACATGCTTGCCCTGGGGGCAAGCATGCCACCTTGCTGCTACTCGTGCGGGTTTGCGTCGCCGACTTCGATCACGACGCGACTCAATTTGCCGTCGAAGGCGAACGGAACCGAGTAATCACCGACCGCGCCGGTCGCATCTTCACCAACCTGCAGTCCGTCGAGCGGCATCGTGGTCAGTGGTCCGGGAACCATCCCCTTGCCGAGGGGCTGGTCTCCCTGCCGCATCGTAACCGTGCCGTTGTGAGCCAGTTCGACCGTGACGACGCCGTCACCCGTCGGAGCCGGGCAGGAAACGACCGACAGTTTGCCGCCGTGCCGTGTCGCAAAGTGCAGCTTGCCGCGCTGAACGTACAGGGCGTATCCGGCGGAGCTGCCCCCCTGAGCGACGATGACGCCGCGGGTGCCGACGTCTTCGAGATGAGCCACGATCGTCAGCGATCGCTTGTCGACGTAGGGAGCTTCGGTCCGTTTGAGGTCTGCACCGACCGTCAGTTCGAACCGTCGCTGCTTGTGATTGAAGGCGATGTCTTTCTCTCTGGCACGCCAGGCGCCCAGAGGCAGAACGTTGGCCCGTTCCGCCCAGGCCTGCCATTTTGCCTCGAGCCGGGCGACGAGGTCCGGATACCGGTCGCTCAAATCGTGGAGTTCGGTGCGGTCCGTCTCCATGTCGTACAGTTCCCAGGGTTTGTTTTCCTTCGCGACCAGCTTCCACTTCCCTTCGCGGATGGCGCGATTCCCTTCGTGCTCCCAGTAGATGGCGTCGCGATCCAGTTCCTCTCCCGCGAACGCCGGCAGCAGGCTGACTCCCTCCATCGGCTGGATCGGTTCGTCGTGCAACTGCTGCGGGTATTCTGCACCAGCAACGTCGACACAGGTCGCCATGATGTCGATGAGATGGGCCGGTTCGTGGACCAGTTCGCCGGCCCGGTTGATCTGCTTCGGCCAGTGGGCGATCAGCGGCGTCGAAACACCTCCCTCATGCACGAAGTGCTTGTACTCGCGGAAAGGGGTATTGCTGACGTTTGCCCAGTTGATGCCGTACGCGATGTACGTGTCTTCCGGTCCCGGCATGATGTCCGGTCCCTGCAGTGTGGGAACGCCCCGACGGTTCTGCTTCGGAATGACGTCGAGCCGGATGGCGTCGTCAGGAATGACGGGGAGTGACGGTTCGACCGGTCGCTGCCAGTCGCCGCGACGGCCGATTCCCTCCTGGCAACCTCCGTTATCCTGCATGAACAGAACGAGCGTGTTCTCCAGCCGTCCGCTGCGCTCGAGGGCATCGATGATCCGGCCGATTCCCTGGTCCATCGAGTCAATCATCGCCGCGTACACTTCCATGCAGCGGGCTTCCCATTCCTTATGCCTGATCCTGTCCCAGGTGCCGACCTGCGGTGCCATTTCCCAGTCGGGGCTGACGAGACCCAGCTCGCGCACACGTTCGAGGCGTCGCCGGCGAACCGGCTCGTATCCGTCGTCGTAGCGACCGCGATACTTTGCGATGTCTTCCTCGAGGGCGTGCATTGGCCAGTGGGCCGCGGTGTAGGCGACGTACATGAACAACGGCCGGTCCGGCTGCTGTTGCACATGCTCGTCAATGAAGCGAACGGCGTGGTCGCTGATGGCGTGCGTGTAGTAGTAGGTTTCGGGCTGATACTCGGGATCGGCAAACGGCGAGATCATCGTGTTATCCCGCGTCAGCGTGCCGGGGTCATAAAAGCTGCCCGCTCCGGTGATCGTGCCGTAGTAGCGGTCAAAGCCCCGCTGCAGCGGCCAGTTGTGCTTGGGCCCCTGCGGGCGGATGTGCGGCGTCACGTGCCATTTGCCGACGGCATACGTGGCGTAACCGGCCGGGCGGAGGACTTCGGCAATTGTGGCACTCTGACGGTTCAGGTCGCCACGGTAACCGGGGTGGCCACGGTCGGTCATCATCCAGCCGACGCCTGCCTGGTGCGGGTACAGCCCGGTCAGCAGACAGGCCCGTGTCGGACAGCAGCGACCGGTGTTGTAGAACTGGGTGAAGCGGACGCCTCCCTCGGAAAGGCTGTTGAGGTGCGGTGTTTCAATCTCGCCGCCGTAGCAGCCGATGTCCGAGAACCCCATGTCGTCCGAGAGAATGACGACGATGTCGGGCCGGCTTTCCGCGGCCCTTGTGACGCCGGAGGAAACCTGCGCCAGGACGACCAGGAGAAGGATTGTGAGCGCGTGCTTCATTGTTCTGTTTCACATGGAGTGCAAAGAGCGGTCGCGGTCCGGAACGGACAACGGGAGGGCATCACTCGGGAATATCGGGAAGGACGACCTGCTCGAGTTCACGCCGGCGTCGGTCGAGCTGCTTCTGAAACGTCGCGTGGCGCATCGCCGCAGCGGCGTCGAGGGCCGCGGTGTCGAGCGGCTGCTTCTCATCCGGATCGGCCTGGACGTCGAAGAATCGCCCGTCCGCATACAGCTTGAACCGGGTATCGCGGACGTGCTGCGAGGCCTTGTCCCGCTTGCCGTTCCGCTCGTACCAGCAGTAGATCGAGTCGCGGGGGGAGCGGCCGGTTCCCTTCAGTACCGGGACGATGCTGTAGCCGTCGAAGGGGATGTCGTTGGGGAGTTCGGCCCCGGCCAGGTCGGCGAGTGTGGGGAGGATGTCGGTAAAGTCGACCAGATCCGTTGCCACTCCGGCCCGGATGGTGCCGGGCCAGTTGGCGATGAAGGGAACGTGCGTTCCGTTGTCGGTCGTTTTCCCTTTGCCTCCTTTGACCTTCCGGTCGCCCATCCGTGAGGTGATGCTGACGTCGGTGCCGTTGTCCCCCGTGAAGATCACCAGCGTGTTCTCGCGGAGTCCCAGCTCATCCAGTTTGCTGAGGATCCTGCCGACCATCTTGTCGGTATAGGCGACCATGTCGGCGAAGTAGCGTTTCTTTCCTTTGCCCTTAAGCACGCCTTTTGCCGCGGGATCCCAGTCGGGGCTGTCGGGCGTCGGCTCGAACGGCCAGTGGGGCAGGATCATCGGGTAATACGCGAAGAAGCGGCGGTCACGATTCCGCTCGATGAAGTCGCAGAGGAAGTCGCTGGCGATGTCGGGCCCATATTCGCCGTTCGTGTAGTCGACTTCTTCGCCGTTGATTTCGAGGCCGGGGTTGGGATAGCGGCTCGGGCGGCGAGTGAGCTGCCACAGGCAGTACTCGTCGAATCCGAAGTGGCCCGGCCCGTCCATGCCTCCCTCCAGCTGCCACTTGCCGGCGATGCAGGTGGTGTAGCCGGCCTTCCTGAGAACGTGGGCGAATGTCGTCGCTGCCGGATCGAGCAGCCCGAAGCGGATGTAGTTCCGGTGGTTGTACAGCCCGGTCATGATCTGCACGCGCGTCGGAGTACAGATCGGCTGCGAGTGGGCGTTGGTGAACCGCAGTCCGGTCTCGGCCATCCGGTCCAGGTGCGGCGTCGAGTACGACGTGCTGCCGTTGGCTCCCACGCACTCGTAGCCCATGTCGTCCGCCATGATGAGGACGATGTTGGGGCGGGGCTCGTCTGCGGCACGGGCTTCGGCCGGCAACATGAGACACAACAACAGGGCGAGTGCCGACAGTATTGCTGCAGGCATTGCCTGGAGCCTGACGTTGCGGAATCGATCCGGCAAACGACGGTCACAAGTCGTGAACAGCGCTGTCATGTGTTTGCTCCGCAGGTGAGGCCGGCAGGAACCGGAATCATTCCGGCCGTGGACGGGACACGTGCCGACCGACTCCCGCCAGCGGCTATGAAAGACCGCCGAAGGGGACGAAGGCGAATTCCAGAAACAGACACAAGGAAGTCTCGTCAGTGTGTCCGGTTGGAGTTCACCGGTCAATTGCCGGGCGTCGGGTTTCGACTGTCCCGACGGTTCCCGTGGTGTTACGGTAGCAGTATCCCGTCCGCAGGGCCCACCGTTCGACCATCACCGGGGGCGACCATCACCGGGGGGAACAGAAAGGCCACATGAAAGTCTCCACGATCAACTGCCCGAACTGCTCCGCTGCGCTGCAGATCCAGGAGAAGGTGTCTTTGACACAGTGCCGACACTGCCAGGCATCCGTTGTCATTGAATGGCCGGACACAGTCGTTCGCCGATTCGTCCCGATGGGAGCTTCGAGTCCTTTTGTTCGCTGTCCACTCTGTTCTGCACAGCAGCTCTGCAATACCGATGTCGCGGAGCAGGAAGTGGCCTGCCAGCAATGCGGCCAAACGTCGGTGATGCCGCCGCTGACCGAATACCGCATTATCACCTGCCGGATTTGCGGACGGATGTACTCGTCGGTCGAGGCGCGGTGTCCGGATACGGAACTGCACCCGGGACGGTAAGAATCTTCGGCAACGGCGGCACACTTCAGTTCGATCCAGAGTTGTGTTGCCGTGTGAATCATTGCGAGCCTGGAAGGACAGCCGCATGGCCACGGTGCGGAACTTCGGACGGAATGTGGAGTTTCGGCCGCGGGAGTTCGCTTCTCCAGCAAGCGAGCAGGAACTGCTGGGGATCCTCGAAGCAACCCGAAACGGGCGAATCCGGGTCGTCGGGGCGCGTCATGCGTGGTCAGACGCGATCGTCAGTGGTGACGTTCTGGTCGACATGCGGCACTTCAATCACGTTGAGATTAACGAGGACTCGGACGCCCCGACGGTGACCGTCGGAGGAGGGTGTCAGGTCAAGCGATTGCTGAAGGAGCTGAACCGGCGGGGGCTGACTCTTCCGTCCGTTGGTCTGATCACCGAGCAGACGATCGCTGGTGCGACCGCGACCGGGACACATGGATCGGGACGCCACAGCCTCTCACATTACCTCACGGCGGTGCGACTTGCGTGCTACCGTCCGGACGGAAGTCCTGCCATGGTCGACGTGACGGAGGGAGACGAGTTACGTGCCGCTCGATGTTCCCTCGGATGCATGGGGATCGTTGCTTCCGTGAAGCTGCCGTGTGTCCGGCAGTACCAGATCGAAGAGCGGGCAACCCCCTGTGCGACCATCGACGATGCTCTGGCCCGTGAGGAGTCCTCACCGCTTCAGCAGTTCTTCCTGTTTCCCCACCTGTGGCAGTACTTTGCCCAGGAACGCCGGGTTGCAGAGACTCCCCGAAGCTGGTCCGCTCCGTTGTATCGTGCCTACTGGTTCTGCGGTCTGGATTTCGGAATGCACGTGGCGATCAAGGGAACCGCGGCCTGGCTGCGGAGTCGACCGCTCGTAAGGCTCCTGTTCCGAAGCCTCCTTCCACGGTGCATCTTCCCAGGCTGGTGTGTGGTGGACCGAAGTGACCGGATGCTGGTGATGGAGCACGAGCTGTTCCGACACCTTGAACTCGAAGCTTTCGTGCCCGATCGTCACATCCGCGCGGCGGCCCGATTCGTCGAGGTACTTCTCAAGCGAGCTGACGGAGAAGACGCTTCACTCGAAGCGGATCAACTGCGTCAACTGGACGAAGCCGGGCTCGGACATGCATTTCGTGAGCTGAGAGGCCGGTACACACACCATTATCCGGTCTGTTTCCGCAAGATTCTGAGGGATGACACGCTGTTGTCCATGGCGAGTGGTGAGGCAGATGCATGGTACTCGATCAGCTTCATCACCTATGTCGAACCACGTGATGACTTCTATGCGTTCGCAGAGCTGATCGCCGGCTCCGTCGTCGCCCTGTTCGGCGGTCGAATACACTGGGGAAAGTGGTTCCCGCTTGACCGGCGGGCGATCGAAACGATGTACCCTGACATCGAACAGTTCCGGAATGTCGCCCGGAACTTCGATCCTCACGGTGTGTTCCGAAACCGATTTACCGACCGCGTCCTGTGATTGCCCGTACATGGAGCGTCATTGAGACTGCCGCGGCCCGGTGTCGACCTCGGCAGCGACCGTCATGCCGATCCGCAGTCCGGCCGGAGGTTCGGGAATCTCGACAATGACGGCGTACTCGACGACGCCCGGATTCAGCCACGTACTCTGTGGTTCGGGAGTCCGCGCAATACTGGCGACCCGTCCCGCGACCGCCTGCCGGGGCAGGGCGGCCAGTTTGAGCGAGACCGACTGTCCCGGTTTTACCCGGCTGATCTGTGACTCGTGTACGCGCACGCGGGCCTGCAGTCGATCGACATCCGGCATCTCCAGCAGCAGTTGACGTTCGCGCACGGTCGCCCCTTCTTCAAGAACCGGGGCCGCGGACCGTCGTGCCGGGGGATTCGCATACATGACAAGGCCGTCCCGCGGTGCGGTGATGCGGCACGCGGTGATCTGCTGGCGGACCAGCTCCAGTTTCTGCGTGGCCGCCTGGAGCTGCAGAGATGCGGTTTTGACGGCAGCCTGTGCCTCGCGAATGGCCGCTTCTCCCGAGCGTCTGGTCCGGTTCATGTTGGCCTGCGCTTCCCGGATCGCCAGGTCGAGGACGGCGGATTCGTGCGGCCGGATGAACTCCTGCAGCAGGCGTTCTTCGGATCGGGCAGATTCGAGCTGCAGCCGGGATTCCGGCCCGGTGGCAGTCGTTGCGCCGGTTCGTTCGAACACCTTGAGTTGTCGTTCTGCAATCGTGATCTGAAGCTCAATCTGTCGGAGCCGCTGGTCGAGTTCTCCGCCCTCGCCGAGTTTCCGTTTCCGGGCCAGTTCGGCAACCTGCAGTTTCAGCTCGGCCACCGGAAGGTCTGCTTCCAGCGCGTCCTTTGCCGCGTTGAGTTGTGCCGTCGCGGCCTCCAGGTTCGTTTCGGCCTGCTCCGACGCGACCTGCCTCTCGATGAGCTGGTCGCGCAGGTCTGCATCGTCCAGCTGAATCAGCAGATCGCCTTCGCTGACGGTGCTGCCGTCGGGGACGAGCCGGAGGATCGTCCGCGGCCCGGAGGCTTCGTTCAGGATGCGGGTCACGTCTGCGCTTTCGATGATGCCCGCTTCGACGATCGTCGTCTCGATGCGATCGAGCCGCGACGGTCGTCCGCCGGGGCCGCGTGCATCATCGGCAGCAACAAACGACACGAGCAGGACGGCCAGAACGGCGATGCCGGCAAGCGGTCGGTATTGTCTCATCGGGGGCTCCGTTCTGGCGCAATCGTACGACGGTCGATCGAGAAGTCGGAATCGTCGTGGCGACGGTCGAGCAGCCGCTGAATGATCGCCGCCGTTTCCGGAATGTCGTCGCGGGTGCGTACGGTGAGTTCAATCCGGCTCAGTTCGAGGTGCCGCACTTCGAACGAGCCGGACTTCCGGATCACCTCACGATCGCCGAGACGTCGCTGCATGGCATTGAGCGGAATGAAGACCTGCAGGCCGGTACTTCCTTTGCCTGCCGCGGCGGTCTCGTCCACCACGACTTCGCCTACGATCCGGAAGACCTGGCGGTCGACCTGGATGATCTCGCCGATCGGGGACTGCTCGGGGAACAGTCGGTCGACCAGCGTGGAACCGACAACAGCGACGTTGCGAGATTCCTCGTCGTCCTGTTCGGTGAGGAACCGCCCTCGAAACACCCGCAGCCGATGCAGCGTCTGATAGTCGGCCGTTGTGCCGACCAGGGTCACGCCGGCTGTCTGCTCGCCGAAGCGGATCTCGCGCGTCGATGTGCGCACCGGAACGGCGTGAGTGAGAGTCGGGACGGTGGCGACGATCGCTCTCAGGTCGTCACGGGTCAGACCGTATCGGGATGTGTCTGGCGCAGCTCGACCGCCAGGCTGGACGGAGCGGATGACGATCTGCGGTCCGGCAGCAGACGCAACGCCCGCTGCAGACAGACAGGTCGCCGTCAGGACCGCCATCAGAACGGGGAGAGTGCGGCTCACATGCCGGGGATTTTTTTTCATCGAAAGAGGACTTCCAGTACGTCGCGGCCCGGAGAGTGAGAGTCATCTCATTGTGGCTCTGACCGTCCGGGATTGCGACTCGAAAATCGCAGCATCCTCTGAGGAACCACGTTGACCTTGCCGCATGCGACAGGCCTCCGGGTGGTAAACCGGGCAAGACAGGCGTGACTTTGCCGACCGTGTCGGGTCGGCTTTCGAGGGCATTCCGAATCGGCACAATCCGCACAGTCTGACAGCCGATATCGGAAGTGAATGCCAGGGATGGCCACGGAACGAGCATGGAGGCTCATGATGCTTTGGACTGCGCGCTGGGGACGGTTTCTGCTTCTGGGATGGCTGGCACTTCTGCCGCCTGGTTGCAGCGATCAGGTCTCCGACTTCATTCCCCCCAGCGTCTTCATTGATGGGCAGGGGGCCGCTCCGGACGAGGCCCCCGATGCCGGGGGCAGTGCGGACGTTGCCCGACCATCAATTCGTGACGAGATATCGGTCGCGACGTGGAACATCCAGGTCTTCGGACGCTCGAAGATCTCCAAGCCCGAGGTGATGGAGACCATCGTCGACGTCATCCGCCGGTTCGATGTGATCGCCATCCAGGAAGTCCGTTCGAGCGATCAGTCGATCATCAGCCAGTTCCTGTCGATGGTCAATGAGGATGGCTATCGCTACGGCGTGGTCGTGGGGCCGCGGCTGGGACGCACGTCTTCGAAGGAGCAGTACCTGTTCCTGTACGACACGTCGCGGATCGAACTGATCGACGGAAGCGTCTACACGGTTCCCGATCCCCGGGACCGGCTGCACCGCGAACCGCTCGTGGCCAGCTTTCGTGTGATCGGGGCGCTGTCCGGCAATCCGTGGACCTTTACACTGGTCAACATTCACACGGACCCGGACGAGGTCGACGTGGAGGTGGACGCTCTGTACGACGTCGTGCGGCTCGTGCGTGAAACCGATTCGGAAGACGACGTGATCCTGATGGGCGACCTTAATGCCGCGCCCCACGAACTGGGAGAGCTGGCCGGGCTGCCGAGCCTGATGTGGACCGTCGCCAGCCAGCCGACCAACACCCGCAAGACCGAGACCTACGACAACATCCTGTTTTCGGGAACGTCGACGCGGGAATTCACCGGGGCGGCGGGAGTACTGGACCTGGAGTATGAGTATGCGTTGACGCGGGAGCAGGCCCTGGACGTCTCCGACCATCTGCCGGTCTGGGCGACCTTCGCGCCGGTGGAAGTGCCGACGCAGATCGCCGTCCGGTGAGCGTGCCCTGTTATCAGGCTGGTGACGGTGTGTCGCGGCTACGTGACGGGCGAGTCCGCCACAGAATCGGCCCGAAGCGAATCCGAATCCGCAACTCGTGACTGTCAGGGAAGTTGCCTGCTGCCGTCCAGGAAAACGGGGATCCCGGCGCGGGATCTGCGTGATACAGTTGTTCTGTACAGACTGTGACTCGGGTTGACCGGACCGGGCGGGAGAGAGAAGATCCCGCGAGCCGGTCTGCGGCGATCAACAACACTCATCGAGCGAACTGCTGTAACGTGATCCACTCGTTTGCCCATGTGATGACACTGCTTGCCGTCACCGTTCACGCGGTGTTCGGATGCTGCTGGCATCATGGGCACGCGTCGGAGTGTTGTGGCGGGGCCGGAACGGGAACCGCGACCGTGCTGGCCGGCCCGGGCTGCGACCATGATCACGACGACGAGCCGGACAGTCTTGCCCATGACTGTCACCGTCACGCGCATCCATGTTCAGAGCACGGCGACGGCAGTGATGAGCCGCGCGAGCACGAGCATCACGATCACGAGCCGTGCGAGGAGTCATCGTGCAGCTATTCGCTCACGGTCGCCCCGAAGATCGAACTGGTCGGCCCGCTGGTTGGCTGGCTGACCGATCCAGACTCACGTCCATTCTCGCTGCTGGCAGCGACGGTTCCCGGCGGATCCGGAACCAGGACCGTGGGACTCTCCCGAGGGGCCCCCGGAATCTGCGCCCACCTGCAGGTGTGGCTGCTGTAGATTCCCGTCGTTGCCCCGTCCGTCCTGGTTTCGTCGCCGGGGCGCCAGCCGCGCCTGCCAATGTTGCCCGTCTTGGGACCTGGCGGCACGGTGACCGCTCTTTCCGGTGACGGACCATCTCTTCTGCCTTGTCGCGCGCTGTGACGCTGCGCGGTTCGCTGGTAGCCGGTCATGTTCTGTGCTGCGCGTACAGAACCGGCCTGCCGCTTGCGATGGCCCTGTCAGGGGCCGGGAGGAATCTGATGAGCATTCCCGAAGACTCCGCGATCTGGAAATGGAGCCGGATCGCGCTGACGATCGTGGTGATCGCGGTCGCGGCCATGACGTTTCCCCGCTGGTGGGGACCGCTGAATGAGTGGGTGGCGGGGACCGTGACAGCCCGCCGGACCACTTTGGAGGATGGACACGATCATGGGGCTGACGACTCGCACGCCGGTCACGATGAGCATGACGACCATGGTCACGATCACGCCGGTCACGAGGAATCGGAGTCGCTGGAGCTCTCCGAGCAGGCTCGCCGCAACATCGGCCTGACGGAGAAGTACGTCCGTCCGGTGACGTTGCAGACGTTCCGGCGGTCGATGACGGTCCCGGCGATCGTTGCCGAGCGGCCCGGGCGAACACGGATCCGCGTTGCCACACCACTGACGGGACTGATCACCCGGATTCATGCCGTTCAGGGAGAGGCGGTGAAGCCAGGGACGCTGCTGTTCGACATCCGCCTGACACACGAGGATCTGGTGCAGACGCAGACCGAGTTTCTGCAGGCGCTGGGAGAGCTGGACGTCGAGCTGCGGGAGATTGCGCGTCTGCGGGAGGTTTCGCAGTCGGGAGCAGTGCCCGGCCGACTGATCCTCGAACGACAGTATGCAAAGGAGAAGCTCGAAGCGCTGCTGACGGCACAGCGGGAAGCGCTGCGGCTGCATGGTCTTTCCGACCGGCAGGTGCAGGAGGTCGAGGACAGCCGACGTCTGTTGCGGGAACTGCATATCGTCGTGCCGGAACCGGAGAAATCGGACAACGGCGAACTGCAGCTCTCAACCCGTCCGATACAGCCGGTCTCGTTCGTACAGGATGCGGCCGCCACGGACCCGTCCGGTTCGCCGCCACTGGTGATGCAGGAGCTGCTGGTCCACCGGGGGCAGGCGGTGACCGCGGGGGAAGACCTGTGCGTCGTTGCGGACTACCGGGAGCTGTACATCGAAGGTCAGGCGTTTGAACGGGATGCCGGTGCGATCGCCCATGCTCAGCAGCAGGACTGGCCCGTGACCGCAGAGTTCGAGTCGACGGACGGCGGTGGGACGGTTGAGGGACTGGAAATTGCCTTTCTCTCCAATGAGGTCGATGCCGATTCCCGCACGCTGGCGTTCTACGTGAACCTGCCCAACGAGATCATCCGCGACCGGGTCAACAACCGCGACCAGCGGTTCATCAGCTGGAAGTACCGGCCGGGACAGCGACTGAAGCTGCACGTGCCGGTCGAGGAATGGGAGAACGAGATTGTCGTTCCCGTCGAGGCGGTCGCGCACGAAGGAGCCGAATACTACGTCTTCCAGGAGAACGGCGATCACTTTGACCGTGTCGCCGTGCACGTGAAGTACCGGGACCAGACGTCGGTCGTCATCGCCAACGATGGCTCGCTCTTTCCCGGAGACGTGATCGCAATGCGGGGCGCGCATCAGATGCAGATGGCGCTGAAGAACAAGGCCGGCGGAGCGGTCGATCCGCACGCGGGACATTCGCACTGAGTATGCGTGTCCTGTGCGAAGGATTGTCCTGTCCCGAGACTGCCAGAGAGACCACCGGCCATGCTGAATGCCGTCATCCGCTTTGCCCTGCGTCAGCGACTGCTCGTTATTGCCGTCGCCGTGTTCCTGATGGGATACGGCACGTGGCAGGCGACGCAGTCCGACATTGATGTCTTTCCCGACCTGAACCGTCCCCGAGTCGTTGTGATGACCGAAGCGCCCGGACTGGCGCCGGAAGAGGTCGAGACGCTCATCACGTTCCCGATCGAAACCGCACTCAACGGCGCAAACGGAGTCCAGGCGGTCCGCAGTTCGTCCGGCGTCGGCATCTCGGTCGTCTATGTCGAGTTCGACTGGGGAACCGACATTTACACCGACCGGCAGATCGTCACCGAGCGACTGCAACTCGTGCAGGAACGGATGCCGCCCGGCGTTCGACCGCAGCTCGCTCCCGTCTCGTCGATCATGGGACAGATCCTCATGCTGGGGATGTGGAGCGAGGGAGACACAACGCCGCCGATGGAGCTGCGGACGCTGGCGGACTGGGTGGTGCGGCAACGGCTGCTGACGATCCCCGGCGTGGCGCAGGTGTTCACGATGGGAGGCGGCCGCAAGCAGTTCCAGGTGCTCGTCGATCCGGATGAACTGCTGCGGTACGGCGTCACGCTCGAACAGGTTCGTCACGCGGTGATCGACAGCAACGAGAACGCCGCGGGCGGCTACCTGGATCAGCAGGGGCCGAATGAGCTGCTGGTCCGCGCACTGGGACGCATCCAGACGATTGACGATCTGCGGAAGGTGACGGTGACGATCCGCGATGGACGGCCGGTCGCTCTCGAGCAGATCGCCCGCGTCGTCGAGGCACCTCAGGTGAAGCGCGGCGACAGTGCTGCCTTCCTGCGGCGGGAAGACGGCCGCTTCTCGGGCGGCGAAGCGGTTGTCCTGACGATCAACAAGCAGCCGGGCGCCGACACCCGCGCCGTGAGCGATGCCGTCCTGGCTGCGATCGAGGAACTGCGCCCCAGTCTGCCGGACGACATCCGCATCGTGCCGACGTACTCGCAGAAGGCATTCATTGACCGTGCGATCGACAACGTCGTCGAGGCGCTGCGGGACGGGGCGATTCTCGTCGTGATCGTGCTGTTCCTGTTCCTGATGAACGTTCGCACGACGTTCATCACGCTGACGGCGATCCCGCTGTCGCTGGTGATGACGGCGATCGTGTTCCGCATCTTCGGGCTGTCCATCAACACCATGACGCTGGGGGGACTGGCGGTTGCGATCGGCGAACTGGTGGACGATGCGATCGTCGATGTGGAGAACATCTTCCGGCGATTGAAGGAGAACCGGGCGGCCGGCAGTCCCAAGCCGCCGCTGCTGGTGGTGTTCCAGGCGAGCACCGAGGTTCGCAAGTCGATCGTGTTCGGGACGATGATCGTCATTCTGGTGTTCATCCCGCTGTTCGCACTGTCGGGGATGGAAGGGCGGCTGTTTGCGCCATTGGGCGTGGCGTACATCGTCTCCATTCTCTCGTCACTGCTGGTCTCGCTGACCGTTACGCCAGTCCTCTCCTACTGGCTGCTCAGCCGCGGCCGGTCCGAGGGGGAAGAGCGGGACAGCTTCGTTCTCCGGGGGCTGAAGTGGATCGCGGACAAGGTGATCCGGTTCAGTCTGGCGCTGCCGGGGTTGAACCTGGCCGTGACGGTGGGGGCGGTACTGCTGGCGGGACTGTTCCTGATCAACCTCGAGCGGGACTTCCTGCCGCCGTTCAACGAGGGCTCGGTGCAGCTCAACGTGATCCTGCCGCCGGGAACGTCGCTGGCAACATCGAACGACATCAACCGGACGGTGGAGGACCGGCTGCGGGAGATCGAAGACATCACCGGTTTCGTGCGGAGAACCGGCCGGGCGGAACAGGACGAACATGCCGAGCCGGTCAGCAACAGCGAGTACATCCTCGAACTCGATCCGGAGTCACCACGCTCGCGCGAGGCACAACTGGATGAGATCCGCGAGGCGATGGCAGACATTCCCGGCATCGTCACCGCTGTCGAACAGCCGATCGCTCACCTGATCTCACACATGCTCTCGGGCGTAAAGGCGCAGATCGGCATCAAGATCTACGGCGACGATCTCGACGTCCTGCGCAGGGAAGCCCGCAGGTTCGAGGCTGCCATGCAGGAGGTGCCCGGCGTGACCGACCTGCTGGTCGAGCCGCAGGTGATCATCCCCCAGCTGCGGATCGAACTGGATCGGGATGCCCTGCTGCTGAACGGTCTGACACCGGCCGACGTCAACGCCTACATCGAAACCGCAATGAACGGCCAGGTGGTCTCCGAGGTGCTGGTCGGTCAGCGGACGTTCGACCTGTTGCTGCGGCTGGATGAGGAGTACCGCGAAGACCTCGATGTGCTGCGACAACTGAACATCGAACTGCCGGACGGCGGTCGCGTGCCGCTCGAGGCGGTTGCCCGCATCTACGAAGCGGGCGGTCCGAACACGATCAACCGTGAGAACGTGCGGCGACGGATCGTGATCCAGTGCAACGTGAGCGATCGGGGCGTCGTGGACGTGGTGCAGGACATCCAGACCCGGGTCGCTCCCCTCGTGGAGGATTTGCCGACCGGCTATTTCGTCGAGTACGGCGGGCAGTTCGAGAGCCAGCAGTCGGCGACACGGGTGATTGCCGTTCTGTTCGCCGTGTCGCTGGTCGGCGTCTTCCTTGTGCTGTTCACGATGTTCCGGTCTGTCAATCTGTCGCTGCAGGTGATGGCGGCACTGCCGATGGCATTCATCGGGTCGGTGGCCGCGCTGGTCATCACGGGACAGACGCTGACGGTGGCGGCGATGGTCGGCTTCATCTCGCTGGCGGGGATTGCCTCGCGTAACGGGATTCTGCTGCTGAACCATTACCTGCACCTGGTCCGCTACGAAGGCGAAGGCTGGACGAAGGAGATGATCGTACGGGCGGGGCTCGAACGGCTCGCACCGGTGCTGATGACGGCCCTGACGTCGGGCATCGGGCTGGTTCCGCTGGTGCTGGCCTCCGGCGAGCCGGGCAAGGAGATCCTGTACCCAGTGGCGACGGTGATTCTCGGTGGTCTGGTGAGTTCGACGCTGCTGGACTTCTTTGTGCATCCGGCACTGTTCTGGCTGTTCGGTCTGAAGGAAGCACAGCGGGTCGTCTCGGAATCCCGGGAGGAAGTCCCACTGGTCGAGCATGACGAAGAGGCACCGGCCCTCAGCAGGATCTCCGAGTCGGTGATTTCCCAGGGAACGGCCTGACATTCACGTTCACAACACACCACCGGTCACCGACCGGTTGAGATGACATTGTCGAAGGAGAGGACACAATGCGAATCGATGCGAACGAATGGCTGGGGACAACGCTTGTTGCCTGTGCGTTGCTGCTGGCGGGGTGTGGTGGAGAGACTCCTCCCAGCGGCGAGGTGGCCGGCGGAGGAGATACGCATGCCCGCGACGAACAGGATCACGCGGACGGCCACGATCATCCCACAGAGGGGCCGCATCATGGTGATCTCGTCGAACTTGGGAACGAAGACTATCACGGCGAAGTCGTGCATGACGATGACGGTCTGGTGACGGTGTACATCCTCGGGGGCGATGCCAGGACGGCGGTTCCGATTGATGCCTCGGAGTTGACGATCAATGTCTCGCACGACGGCAAGCCGGAACAGTTCACGCTGGTGGAGACTCCCGACACCGACGATCCGGAGGGGAAGTCGTCGCGGTTCGTGATCCGCAGTCCGGAACTGGTCGAGCATCTGGAGAGTGGTGCGAAGGCGAAGTTGACGGTGATGATCGAAGGACGTTCGTACTCCGGAGCGGTCGTCCACAGCCATCACGGGCATTCGCATTGAGCGCCGGATCGGGAGCGGACGGTGTGGCATGTTCGCCTTCGAGACGGGCATGCACGTTCCGCGTGCCGGTGCCTTGCCGCACTTGTCCCGCTATAGTCTCCTGTCGTGGCGGGTCTGGAAACTCTCGACGAGCAGGAGCTGTTGAGCGTGCATGCTCACTCGCATTCGCACGGCGGACATCACGATCATGCACCGTCCGGGTACGGCACGGCGTTCGCCATCGGCATCACGCTGAATGTCGGCTACATCGTTGTCGAGGCGGTCTTCGGCTGGATGGTCGGTTCGCTGGCGCTGCTGGCCGATGCGGGGCACAACCTGAGTGATGTCGTCGGGCTGCTGCTCGCCTGGGGCGGGGCGTGGCTGTCGTCGCTGAAGCCGACGCGGCGATACACCTACGGCTGGCGCAGCTCGTCGATCTATTCGGCCCTCATCAACGGGATGATCCTGATGGTGGCGGTCGGGGGCATTGTCTGGGAAGCGATCCGCCGGTTTGGAGAGCCACAGCCGGTCTCCGGCAGCACCGTGATGTGGGTCGCCGGCGTGGGCGTGGTGATCAACACGGCGACCGCGCTGATGTTTGTCAGCGGACGGAAGGAAGACGTCAACCTGCGGGGGGCGTTCCTCCACATGGCGGCCGATGCGGTCGTGTCACTCGGCGTCGTGCTGGCGGGACTGGGGATCATGCTGACCGGTCACGCCTGGATCGACCCGGTCATCAGCCTGGTTGTGGCAGGTGTGATCCTGTGGAGCACGTGGGGCCTGCTGCGGGAATCGCTCGAACTTGCGCTGCAGGCCGTACCGGCAGGGATCGATCCGGAAGAGGTCGAAGCGTACCTGGCCGATCTGCCGGGTGTTGCCGAGGTCCATGACCTGCACATCTGGGCAATGAGCACGACGGAGACGGCGCTGACGGTCCACCTGGTCAAGCCGCAGCTCGAGGACGAGGACCGATTCCTGCAGCACGTGGCGGACGCCCTTCGCGAGCAGTTCCGCATCCATCATGTGACGATTCAGGTGGAACGGTCCAACGACGGTGAGCCGTGTCGTCAGTCGTTGCCGGGGACGGTGTGAAGGACGGGAAGCGACGTCCCCATGACGTTTGAACCGGTCTTACCCGGCAGCTCACGATGCCGGCTCGCCTGTGTCAGCGTCGCGATGGTGCGTTGCCTGCGGCGACGGCACCCTACGTTGACGACGGGATGTCGACGCGGCACTAGCCGGTTTCGCGAGCGGGACGGTCGGCGTCTTTCGCGGCATCCAGGACCGGTTTGAGCTGCCGGCGGAGTTCGATCGTCTGTTCCCGCAGTGGTTCCTGGTCGTCGGACATCTGGGCCCGCAACGTCACCGGCAGTCGGACGATGAACGTGCTTCCCTTGCCGAACTCACTTTCGAGCAGGATCTCTCCACCCAGCAGCCGCGTCAGTTCCTTGACGATCGAGAGTCCCAGTCCGGTTCCTTCGTACTCGCGGGTGAGCGTGTCCTGCTGGCCGGGCAGATTGCGTCCCTGCCGGAACTTCTCGAAGATCTTGCCCTGGTCTTCCAGCGGAATGCCGATGCCGGTGTCCGCCACGACCAGTTCAACCGTATCGCTGTCGGCCATCAGCCCCTGCACTCGGATGCGGCCCCCCTCGGGAGTAAACTTCACTGCGTTGGAGAGCAGGTTGTAGAGCACCTGCTGCATCTTGCCGGCATCCTGACGGGTGGTGGGGACGTCGGCGGCAACAGTCCACTGCAGGTCGATGTTCTTCTTCTCGGCAAGAGGGAGCATCGAACCGACCAGCCGCTCGACGAGATCCTGGATCGAGAAATCGGTCAGGTGCAGGTCCATCTTGCCGGCCTCGATCTTGGCCAGATCGAGGATGTCGTTGATGAGCGCCAGCAGGTTCTGTCCGGAGCTGCGGATGTTGGTGACGTACCGCTTCTCGCGGTCGTTGAGATTCGCGGAGTCGGCCAAAACGTCGCTGAAGCCGAGGATGCTGTTGAGCGGCGTGCGGAGTTCGTGGCTCATCGTGGCCAGGAACTCGTTCTTGAGCTTGTTCATTTCGTGCAGGCTCAGGTTCGCCTGCGCCAGCTCGTCCACCTTGTAGTCGAGGCTGGCGTTGACCTGCCGGAGTTCCTCCTGGATGTTCACCAGGTGCCGCAGCATGCGGTTGTAGGCATGGCTCAGCTCTTCGAACTCGTCGCCGGTGCGGATGTCGGCCCGCTGATCGAGATCGCCGTGCGCAATCGCATCGCTGACGTCCTTGAGGTGCAGGACCGGTTTGACGATCACGTACCGCACGATGGCGTAGGCGGCGACCATCGCGAGGAAGGCGGTGACGATGGCCATCGCGATGAGAATGGCGTTGTTCTGGGCGATGTCTCGCTGCGTCTCGGAGAGCGGAAACGTGATCTTGGCGGTGCCGAAGATGTCGGTTCCGGCCCTGGTCCCGACGGGAAACGGCTGGACGCCCCCGTCATCGGAATTGTGACACTTCATGCAGGACTCGGTGGCGACGACGGGGCCGAAGTACTCGTAGTTGCCACTTTCGCGGTCCTCGTGGACGACGTATTCCTCATCACTGAGCAGCCGGTTGAGGGCGTCGGCCTCCGTGAGGTTGCTGTGCCGCTTGCTGGGGTCGGTCTCCTGCGGATCGGCGGAGATGAACTTCCAGTTGTACTCGCGAAGCTGGCGTGGCTTGAGTGCCTTGTTGAGCTCGCGAATGATCGGAATCGTTTCGGGATCCTGCCAGGAGAGTTCCCAGTGGAGGTTCTGCAGGTTCTGGGAGATGAGCAGTTCGGCTCGCTGGCGATGCTGCCGCCGGATGACGTTCAGGTTCAGCTGCGCATAGAAGTAGAAGCTGCCGGTGATCAGCAGCATCAGTCCGCCCCCGAAGAGGAAGCGGCATTTGCGCTCGAGGCTGGTTTCCCCCAGCAGGCGCTTGACCGTTCGATAGGACATTCCGGAGTCGTCCTCGCCAGCGAAGGCCGGGCGCGCGTCACGTCTGCGGGCCCGGAACTGTCTGCATCGTAGCGGACGGCCGGTCGATCTCCCAAGACGAGTTGTCGATTGCTGTGGGGGCGTCGGACACGAAACCCGAACCGATCGCAGGCAGGCGCGTCAGTCCTGCTGCAGTTCGGCGAAGGTCTGGCGGGCAGCGGCAATCGTCGCAGCGATGTCCTCTTCGGTGTGTTTCGCCGAGACGAAGTTCGCTTCAAACTGACTGCAGGGCAGGTACACGCCGCGATTGAGCATTCCCTGGAAGTAGCGGGCAAAACGCTCGGTGTCGTTGCGTGCCGAGACCGTATAGCTGGTGACCGGATCGGGATTGAAAAACAGCGTGAACATGCTGCCGACCTGCGCAACGCTGTGGGGAATGTCCGCCTCGGCGGCCGCCTGCGTGAGACCTTCGACGAGAGTCGTGGTCGTCTGTTCGAGCTGCGGGTAGGGATTGGTCTCCTTGAGCGTCTTGAGCGTGGCGATCCCGCTGGCCATGGCGAGCGGATTGCCGGAGAGCGTTCCCGCCTGGTAGACGGGACCGGCCGGAGAGACCGTTTTCATCACGTCTGCCCGTCCGCCGTAGGCTCCAACCGGCAGGCCGCCGCCGATGATCTTGCCGAGGGTCGTCAGGTCGGGCGTGACGCCGAACCGCTCCTGGGCCCCCCCGAAGGCGACGCGGAAGCCGGTCATGACCTCGTCGAAGATGAGCAGGGCGTCGTGTTTCGAGCAGAGTTCGCGGCAGCCTTCGAGGAATCCGGGCTGCGGGGCGACGACCCCCATGTTCCCGACGACCGGTTCGAGGATGATGCAGGCGATCTCATTGCCACGTTTTTCAAATGTCGCGGCAAGCTGGTCGAGATTGTTGTATTCGAGGGCGATCGTGTCGGCGGTGCAGCCAGCCGGGACGCCGGGGCTGGAGGGGACGCCGTGCGTCAGGGCCCCGCTGCCGGCCTCGACGAGCAGACTGTCGACGTGGCCGTGGTAGCAGCCGGCGAATTTGATGACGACATCCCGGCCGGTAAAGCCGCGGGCCAGTCGAATGGCGCTCATTGTCGCTTCGGTGCCGGAATTGACCATCCGGACCATTTCGACGGAGGGGACGGCATCGACGACAAGTTCTGCGAGGTCGGTTTCGAGTTCGGTGGGAGCGCCGAAGCTGGTGCCGCGGTTCCGCAGGGCGTCTTCGATCGCTTCGGTGACGGCGGGGTGGCCGTGCCCGAGGATGTGCGGTCCCCAGGAGCCGACGTAGTCGAGCAGCCGGTTGCCGTCGATGTCGTACAGATATTGTGCTTCACCCCGCTGCATGATGAGCGGCTCGCCGCCCACGGCTCCGAACGCGCGTGCGGGGCTGTTGACGCCTCCGGGAATCGTGCGGCAGGCCCGTTCGAAGCAGGCGATACTTTTTTCGCGGTTGAGCATCGGAGAGGTCTCGCAGACGGAGCAGGCGGCTGGTTTCGGAGCGATTGCGAAAGAGTCGGGGCGGAAATCACGAGGAGCCCGGAATCCGTTAGGAAACCGGGCCCCTGGCATCCGTCAGTTCGCCGGTGGGGGCGTGTTACTTCGCGGCCGCGAAGCGTTCGCCGACGGCGTTCCAGTTGACGACGCTCCAGAACGCGCTGATGTAGTCGGGACGGCGGTTCTGGTAGTTGAGGTAGTAAGCGTGTTCCCAGACGTCGAGGCCGAGGATCGGCGTGCGGCCTTCGGACAGCGGGGTGTCCTGGTTGGGGGTGCTTTCGACGAGCAGCTTGCCGCCATCGACCGACAGCCAGGCCCAGCCACTGCCGAAGCGGGTGGCGGCGGCGTTGCCGAACTCGGTCTTGAAGTTATCGAAGCTGCCAAAGGTGCTGTCGATCGCTTCGCCCAGTTCGCCGGTGGGGCTGCCGCCGGCTCCGGGGCCCATGATGGTCCAGAACAGCGAGTGGTTGGCGTGTCCACCGCCGTTGTTGCGGACAGCGGTGCGGATGTCTTCTGGGACAGCGGCGAGATCCGAGACGAGCTCTTCGATCGTCTTGGATTCGAGTTCGGGCTTGCCCTCGATCGCGGCGTTCACCTTGCTGATGTACGCCTGATGGTGCTTGGTATGGTGAATTTCCATCGTCCGCGCGTCGATGTGCGGCTCGAGGGCGTCGTAAGCGTAGGGAAGTTCCGGCAACGAGTAGGCCATGGTCAACTCCTTATCCGATGGTGGCACGTGAGGTTCTGGCAGGAATTCCGGTCGTCAGCTGTCAGGACGCATTGTAGAACGTCCAATCAGGGCCTCAACCGTGGCGATCCCCATATTCGCCAGGGCGTTGAGTTTGACGGCATTTGCGGCGGCGCTAGAATTTTCGGAGTCGCCCGAACGCCCGGGCCGCGTTCGTTGATCTGCGATTGCGACTCGGCTCGACTTCCGGAAAGGAACACCGCATGTCTGCCCGCTATCTGACGGCGCTCCCCGTGTTTAACGAAGAAAACCACGTCGTCGAGGTGCTGGGGACGGTCCGGCAGTTCTGCGACGACGTGCTCGTCGTCGATGACGGTTCGTCCGATCGTACGCCCTGCCTGCTGCAGGAGACAGAAGGGATTGCAGTCGTCCGCCACGAGCAGAACAGCGGTTACGGTGCGGCCCTGCGAACAGCCTTCAACTACGCTGTCGAGAACGGATATGACGCGCTGGTGACGATCGACTGCGACGGCCAGCACGAGCCGCGACTGATTCCGAAACTCGTTGACGCCCTGTTTCCCGAATCGGGTGAGCGAATTGACATCGTCTCCGGCAGCCGGTATCTGAAGACGTTCGACAACGACAGCACGCCTCCGGCGGACCGCAAGGCGATCAATTTTGAGATCACCCGGCAGCTGAACAGCTGTTTTGGCCTGCACCTGACCGACTCCTTCTGCGGGTTCAAGGCGTACCACGTCGACGCACTGCGCAAGTTCGAGATCACCGAGCTCGGATACGCGATGCCGCTGCAGCTGTGGATCCAGGCGGTGCGACATGGGATGCGGATCGTGGAATTTCCGATTCCGCTGGTCTATCTCGAGGAAGAGCGGTCGTTCGGGGGCTCCCTCGATGACGCCCGACGACGGATGGCGTATTATCAACAGGTCCTGAAGACGGAAATGGACCAGCAGGAGGTACCGTGCGGGGCGGACGATCGCAACCAGAGCAGCTGAGGGAGTGCGTCGGACCGCAAAAGCGCTTGCATGCCACGACCTCCGCCCCATCGGGGTTCCCTGTTTTCCTCGCAGAAGACTGACGCCGTCCGTGAGTTGCCACCTCGATACCGAATCCGACGTTGAGCGTCCCTCTCCCCGTACGCGACTGCGCGTTCCACGCACCAACCGCTCCCTGCTCGCCGTGCCCGGGGTCTCCGAGACCGTTTCGGCAACCCGGGACAACCAGAGCCGGCTCGAAGCGTGCCGCTACAACGTGCAGGGACGCCCCCTCGACGAACTCCGACGACGGGCGAGGTTCGAGGCGCTGCAGATGGCGGCGAAATACACCTCAGACCTGCTCGGGACGCGCATTGCGGTGCCGGAGGCATCCGAGCCCCTGGTCGTCACCGGGCACCAGCCGGCACTGTTCCACCCCGGCGTGTGGGTGAAGAACTTCGCGACAGGCGTGCTGGCAGAGCAGACCGGCGGCGTCGGACTCAATCTGATCGTCGACAACGACACCGCCACCGAACTTCGCGACGGGCAGATCGGTGAGGTCTGGATCAGTGGTCAGAACATGGGCACCGGCTAC